>Ga0214923_10008900_pt1 | contig 10557 bp, 11 predicted proteins | sample LL1510_MetaG_FD_177993 | JGI IMG/M metagenome (GOLD analysis project Ga0214923, IMG submission 177993) | Freshwater microbial communities from Lake Lanier, Atlanta, Georgia, United States - LL-1510 | ecosystem: Environmental > Aquatic > Freshwater > Lake | place: USA: Georgia | collected...
ACCGGAACCCAGAAATTCGTCGACACCGCCGGCCGCGTGGAAAAATTCCGCCGCCGTTTCACCGACAACCCCGCCGCCGCCCCCAAGGCGAAGGCGAAAAAGCGCGCCTAGGCGCCCGCGCGGAAACTCCCTCCCGGCCTTTCCCGCCGGGATTGTGTTTCCGCCCATGCCCTTGTGGATCCCACCGCCCAACTCACCCGCCTGGAAGCCCGCCTGCAGGAGCTTGACCGTGAAATGGCCGACCCCGGCCTTTATCGCCAAGCCAACCGCGCCCGCGATCTGGCTCGCGAACATGCCCGTATCCGCTCCGGCACGGAAGCCGCCCGTCGCCTAGTCTCCCTGATCACCCAAAAATCCGAAAACGACGCCCTGCGGGCCTCCACCACCGATCCGGAGATGCGCCAATTGGCCGAGGAAGAGGCGGCCGAAATCGCCCGCGAGGAAGCCACCGCACGGGAGGCGGTTCTCCGTTCCATTCTTCCGCCCGATCCCGACGAACATCGCGACACCATCGTGGAAATCCGGGCCGGGGCGGGAGGCACCGAGGCCGCCCTCTTTGCCGGCGACTTATACCGGATGTACAGCCGCTATGCGGAAACCCGTGGCTGGAAATTGGAAACCCTCTCCGCCAGCCCTTCAGAGCTTGGTGGTCTGAAGGAAATTGTTTTTGAAATGAGCGGCCAAGGGGGGTTCGCCGCCATGCGTCATGAAAGCGGCGTCCACCGCGTCCAACGTGTTCCGGCCACGGAAGCACAGGGCCGGATTCACACCTCCACCGCCACGGTGGCGGTTTTACCGGTGGCCGAGGAGGTGGAGCTCCAGATCCGGCCGGACGAGGTCCGCGTGGAGGTCTGCCGCTCCGGCGGTCCCGGAGGCCAAGGCGTCAACACGACCGATTCCGCCGTTCAGGTCCTTCACATTCCCACCGGGCTGATCGTTCGCTGCCAAGACAGCCGGTCTCAGATCAAAAATCGTGCCACCGCCATGAAAATTCTGGCCTCCCGGCTTCTGGAAAGAAAACGCGAGGAGGAGCGGGGCAAAGTGGAGGCGGCCCGCCGCCAACAGGTCGGCACCGGGGAACGGAACGAAAAGATCCGCACCTACAATTTCCCCCAGAACCGCCTCACCGATCATCGCATCGGTTTCACCTCCCATGACCTGACCTTGGTCATGGAGGGAAAGCTCGAGCCGCTCGTCGAAGCTTTGGCCGCCGACGACCTCCAACGGAGACTCAAGGAATCCGGATTGGGAACATGAAACTCCTCGCCGTCCTGGAAGCGACCACCGGACATTTCACCAAAAACAGTATTCCCTCTCCCCGGCTCCAGGCCGAACTCCTGATCGCCCATGCCCTCGGGCTGCCACGTCTCCAGCTTTACCTTCAGTTTGAGAGAGAACTCAACTCCGCCGAATTGGAACAACTTCGCGGCCTCGTTCGGCGCCGGGCTTCCCGGGAACCGATCCAACACATCACGGGCAGCACCGCCTTCCACGGCTTGTCCCTGCTTTGCGGAAAAGGGGCACTCGTTCCCAGACCCGAAACTGAAATTCTGGTCGAACTCGCAATCCGCATTTTACAAAACTGCCCTCCGGGACTCGTGATCGACGTCGGCACCGGCACCGGAGCCATTCCCCTCGCCTTGGCCAGAAAACATCCACAACACCGTTACCTGGGTCTCGACCTGTCCCCGGAGGCACTTGCCCTGGCCCGGCAAAATACCATCCATGTGCCATCCGCCCCTCCCAAGGGAACATCGGTGGTGTGGCGGGAAAACAATCTCCTCGAAGGTCTCCCCGAAAAAGCCCTGCTCATCACCGCCAATCTTCCGTATTTGACACCGGAGGAGATCGCCAATGCCGAACCAGAAGTTCGCCACGACCCCACGTTGGCGTTGGACGGGGGAAAGGATGGCCTCGACTTAATCCGCCGACTGATTCCCCAGACCGCGGCACTCACCTCCACCCTTCTACTGGAATGCGGTCCCTCCCAAGCCGAAAAGGTGGCGGAACTCACCCGCTCCGCTGGGTTTCACCGTACAATCGTTCATCCAGACCTCACCTCCCGACCCCGGATTGTGGAGGCATCCCTGGCTTAGTGCCCCTTGCCTACCCCTCCGCTTTGCGTGAACATACCCATCCATGAAGCGCGCCATTTATCCCGGCACCTTCGATCCCGTGACCTTGGGACACTTGGACGTTCTGGCCAGGGCTGCCCGCCTTTTTGATGAGGTGGTCGTCGCCGTGGCTGAGGACAGCCCCAAGGACGCAACCTTCACCACGGAAGAAAGAGTCGACCTGCTACGAAAAAGCGTCAACACGGAACCCTGGGCCAAACAGGTGAAGGTGACCTCTTTCCGCGGTCTGATGGTCGAGTTCGCCAAAAAAGAGGGCGCCGTGGCCGTGATCCGGGGACTGCGCGCGGTTTCTGATTTTGAATACGAATTTCAGCTCGCCCTGACCAATCGCCGCCTTCATCCCGATCTCGAGTCCGTTTTCTTGATGCCACGCGAAACGCTTTCCTTTCTCAGCTCCAATCTGGTCCGCGAATTGGCCCGGTTGGGGGCTCCGCTGGGTGAATTCGTCCCGGCTCCCGCCGCGGATGCCCTGCTTCGCCGTTACCGCAAAAAATGAAGATCGACCCCCGCCAAATTCCTGAAGAGGGCCTCACCCTTTCAGGCTCCCTCTCCGTGACCGACTACGACTTGCCCCCAGGCGAAACCCAAGGCTGGGACAAAATCAATTACCGACTGAATTTTGCCCGGATCGACAAAGAGGTCACGATTACCGGCACTCTCAGTTCCGAATTCAAAATCACCTGCGCTCGGTGCTTGGACTTCATTCCTTGGAACCTCAATATCAAGGACTTCTGCCAGATTTGTCCCATTCAGGACGATGCTTTGCTCGACTTGACGCCATGGATCCGGGAGGACATCATTCTAGCCCTTCCGCTCGCAGCCCGCTGCGAGTTGGACGGTGAAGGACGGTGTCCGTATTCGGGACGGGTATTTACCCCTTCGGATCGGGACGACTTCGCCGAAAAACGCAGAGCCACCGTCTGGCGGGATCTGGACAGGCTCAAAACGGAGAACTGAGAACATGGGAGTCCCAAAACGCAAAACATCGAAAATGCGCCTGCGCATGCGCCGTTCCGCGCACCGGCGCGAACTACCCCAGCTCCGTCGAGACAAGTCCGGTAGCTTTCATCTCTCCCATGTGGTGGATCCGGCCACGGGCCGTTACCGCGACCGCCAGGTTCTGACCATCGAAACGCCTGCCGCCTGATGTTGTTTTCCGCTTTCGGGCGGATTTCCTCATGAAGATAGCGCTCGATGCGATGGGTGGAGATTTCGCCCCGGAGCGCCCCGTTGCGGCCGCCATGGAGGCTCTGGCCCAATTTCCCCAGATCGAAAAGCTGATCCTTTTCGGACAGGAAACCCGCATCCGTGAGGAGCTGAAAAAGATTGGGCACGACAAACCGAATCCGCGGATCGAAATACGCCACTGCAAGGATGTCATCGAGATGGGCGATTCCCCCGTCGAATCCCTGCGCCGCAAAAGGGATAATTCCATCCTGCGCTCGATCGAGGCCGTCCGGGATGGCTTGGCCGATGCCGCCGTTTCCGCCGGTCACACCGGCGCCATGGTCGCCGCCGCCACCATCCGCCTCCGAACTCTGCCCGGCATCAGCCGCCCCGGAATCGCCACCATCATGCCGACCGAGACCAACCTCTTCATCCTCATCGACGCCGGCGCGAACCTCGACGCCCGTCCCGAACACCTGCTCGATTACGCCCTCATGGGTTCCGTCTTTTCGGAGGAAATCCTCGGCTACAAAAGACCCCGGGTGGGCCTTCTCTCCATCGGCTCCGAAGACGTGAAAGGCAACTCCCTCACCAAGGATGCCTTCAAACTCCTGTCCGAGGCCCCCATCCATTTCGCCGGCAACATCGAGGGACGGGACCTCTTTGAGAATCCCGTGGAAGTCGTGGTCTGCGACGGATTTGTCGGTAACGTCGTCCTCAAGACCGGCGAAAGCATCGCCAACGCCATCTTCCATTGGCTGAAGCACGAGATCAAAAAAACGCCGATCCGCATGCTGGGGGCCTGGTTGGCCCGCGCGGCCTTCAAAGCCATCAAGAAAAAAACCAACTACGAGGAGTACGGTGGCTCCCTTCTTCTCGGGGTCAACGGCATCACTGTCATCGCCCACGGCAGCTCCTCGGTCAAAGCCATCCGCAATGCCGTCCGCGAGGCGGTGGAAGCGGTCGAACACGATGTCAACAACCGCATCATCCGCGCGGCCGAGATGGCCGCGGCCCACAAGGAGTCCCAAAACGATGCCGTCCCGGCCTGATTCCGGCCTGTGTTTGGCCGGAACGGGCGTTTACCTCCCCGCCCGTATCCTTTCGAACCAGGATCTCGAAAAACTGGTGGAAACCAGCGATGAATGGATTTTGACCCGTACAGGAATCAAGGAACGTCGTCTGGCGACTGAAAAAGAGACCTCCACTTGGATGGGGGTCGAGGCTTCCAAAAAGGCCCTGGCCAACGCCAAGCTCAAAGCCTCTGATCTGGATCTCATTCTGGTCGCCACGGTCACCCCGGACTCTTTTTTCCCCTCCACCGCCTGCCGGATTTCTGCCGAGCTCGGCGCCTCCGGATGCCCCGCCTTTGACCTTCAGGCCGCTTGCTCCGGCTTTCTGTACGGACTGATCCTAGCCGACCAACTCATTCGCGCCGGGACCGCCAAAAACATCCTCCTGGTCGGAACGGAACGGCTCTCCTCCGTGGTCGACTGGCGGGATCGCAACACCTGCGTCCTGTTCGGGGATGGGGCCGGGGCCGTGGTGATTCGCGGCGAGCCGGGCAGGCAAGGTCTCCTTGCCTTCGACTGGGGCGCCGAGGGATCCAGCGGAGAACTCCTCCATCTTCGCAACCCCCAGGCTGCCGGCAAAGCCCTCACTCCCCCAGCCCCCGCCTCACCGGATTGCATCGTCATGGCCGGCAAAGAGATTTTTAAACAGGCGGTGACCGCCATGGCGGAGTCCTCCCGACGCACACTCAAGAAAGCCGGCATAAAACTGGAGGACATCAAATGCGTCATCTCCCACCAGGCCAACATCCGCATCATCGATGCCTTGGTGGAAAAACTGAAGTTCCCCCGGGAGCGTTGTTTCGTGAATGTGCACCGTTATGGCAACATGTCCGCCGCCTGCATCCCGGTCGCCCTGCATGAGGCAGGCGCAGAGATGAATCTTCAGCCTGGCGACAAAGTTCTCTTGGTGGCATTCGGCGGGGGCCTGACTTGGGCCAGCGCCATTCTCGAGTGGTAAGAATCACGTTCGCGAGCTGAGTTCATCCGCCTTGCTTGACTTATCCCGTTGGGGGGAGAGTTTTCATCATGAACTTAATTGCCGGCGTCGTCCTCCTTCTGTTCGTCATCTCCTCTGCCTCCAGGGCCGGCATCACCCGTGATGCCAATGGTCGAATCTCCCTCAGTCGTGAAAATACCGCGCAGGCGGAACCCTCCACCCCTCTCCCTGCACCGGCTCCAGAGCCCAAAGAGACCATCCCCCTTCCCACCCCGGCACCAGTCCCTTCGGCTCCACCCACTACCTCCACCCCTTCCACCCCAGCCCCCAAGAAAAAAGCGGCCCCTTCCAAAAAAGATGGGAAAAAATCCTCCCAGGGGGAAAAGAAGAAAAATTCCAACGCCAAAAAGAAACACCCCAAAAAGAAAAAACAGGGCTGAAATTCCCTCTAGCGGCGTTCTGAGTTAGGCTTTCCCCATGGCCAAGGCTCCCCCGTCCAACGCCCGTTGTTCCATCACCAAAAAGCTGTTGCCCCGTGAGCAGCTAGTTCCGCTGGAGCAGATCCGTCCAAAAATTGCCCGGCTGATCCAACATGCCCATCCCGCCCTTCAACCGCCGGACCTTATCAGCTTGACGGAGGTCAACCGCTATCGGCTCGACTACGTCCAACAGGTGTTGGAAGCCGAGTTGGGCCAGATCTCTGTCTTGGAAAGTGAACTTCTCGACAGCCTCCGGGAACACGAGCTTTCCGTCACCAACGTCAATCAGGAGTTCGACCGGAAACTCACTTGGGGGGAACACCTGGCGGACCGAATTGCCGCGTTTGGCGGAAGTTGGACCTTCATCGGTCTTTTCGGTTTTTTTCTGCTGGCCTGGGTTGGCGTCAACACCGCATTACTCTCCAAACCCCTCGACCCCTACCCTTTCATTCTCCTGAACCTTTTCCTCTCCTGCATCGCGGCCGTCCAGGCCCCCATCATTTTGATGAGCCAAAATCGTCTGGAGGCCAAAGACCGCCTGCGAGCCGACGAGGAATACAAGGTGAACATGAAGGCCGAACTGGAGATCCGTCTTTTGCACGAGAAAATTGATCACCTGTTGAAAGATCAGGCTCAGCGGCTCTTTGAACTGCAGCATATTCAGCTGGAATTCATGAAGGAGTTGGCTGACATCAGAAAATCCCCTGCCGTTCAGCGTCCGCCGATGACCCCCAAGAAATCCGAAACGTCTCCCTCCCCGGTCTAACCGACTTCTAGCTACGAACCCGCCTGCGGGATTCCGCTTGCTGGATGATGGTAAGGAGAATCTCAGCGTAGCGCGCCCCCGCACCCAGGTGCTGCCGGAAGCATCGTTCCGCACGCTGCCCCAACTCCTCCCGGCTTTTCTCGTCGGAAACAAGTTTCTCCAACTCCCTGGCAAGCTCATCCCTCGAGGAGGCCACCCGCATGGCTTCCGAATTTTCAAATTCTCGGCGAAGCGACATAAAGTTTTCCATGTGCGGTCCCGCTACAATGGCCCGGCCATATCTGGCGGGTTCCAAAAAGTTTTGGCCCCCGGTTCCGGTCAGTGTTTTTCCAATAAAGACCACATCCGCCGTCGCATAGAGATCCCGTAACTCCCCGGTGGTGTCGACCAGTAGGACATCCGGGTCGATTCCTTCCTGTTCCTCCAGTTCTGAACGCCGCACCACCTTGAGACCCGTGGTCGCCAACTCACCTAGGATACCTCCCGTGCGCTCCACGTGACGCGGCACGAGCATGAGACGCAGTTTGGGGTGCTTCTTTCGCAGCTCTCGGGAGATCTCCGCCAGAACCATCTCCTCGCCTGGATGCGTGCTCCCCCCCAACAACACTACCTGCCCCTGACTCCAACCCGTCTTTCGGCGCACCTCCCTTCCTTTGCCGGGCTCGTCGGAGACCAGATTAGCCACATCGTACTTCATGCTCCCCATCAGGTGCAGGTGCTCTGGCGGAAATCCGGCAATAGCAAAGCGACGCATATCCTCGGGGCTTTGCACCCCGATCCAGTCAAACAACTGGAGAACCGGTCGCACAAACGTCCGGGCGATCCGGAACAATCGTCGGTTTCGGCGGGAAAGCCGGGAGTTGACCAAACAGACAGGGATTTTCATTTTTTTGGCCCGCCAAAGCATGTTCGGCCAAATCTCGTTTTCGATCAGGATCAGCACGGAAGGCTGGATTCGGCGAAAAGCCCGCATCATGGAGTAGTAAAAATCGGTTGGCACGTAGGCGAGCTGGGTTTGCTCATCGAGCAGGGGCTCGGCCACCCGCCGACCCGTTGGGGTCCCCATGGTCAAAAGAATTCTCAGTTGGGGGCGACGGGCCCGCAGTTCGCGAATCAGGACCCGAGCCAGAAGAACCTCTCCCACGCTAACTGCATGGATCCAAACCGGCCGTTGCGGGTGCTTCAGCCAATCCTTCAGCTCTTTCGGATAGTGTCCCAACCGTTCCCCTAAACGCTCCCAAAAAGGCTGTCGACGCCAAATGAGATACGTCAGATAAGGCCACGTCAGGGCAAACCCCGCGGAAAACAGCAGGTTGTAACCGATTTTCAGGAACGGCTCGGGAATCGTGGTCATGCTCTGGGATGGGCCTTTACATAGGCACCGCGCAGGCGTTCGGGGGTCACCCGGGTGTATATTTCCGTGCTGGTCAGTCGGGCATGACCCAAGAGCTCCTGCACGGCCCGCAGATCCGCCCCCCGCCCCAGCAAGTGGGTGGCAAAACTATGCCGGAGCTTGTGAGGCGTCAGAGAGGGATCCAGTTCCGCTTCCGACAGATACTCCTTCAGATTTCTCTGAAACACCCGGGCGCATAAACGCTCCCCGCGAGGACCAAGAAAAGCCGGTCCGCTCTCTTTCCTTAGGCCGGACGGTAGTTTCGCCTCATACCTCTGCATCGCTGCACGGACCGCTTCTCCCAGGACCACCAGTCTTTCCTTTCCGCCCTTCCCCCTCACTTTCAAGGTGCGGCGACCCTCCTCGTGAAAGGCCCGGATAGGCAGGCTCAAAGCCTCTCCCAAGCGCAGACCCGTACCATAAAGCAGCTCCAGCAACGCCGCATCCCGCCACTTGGCCCAAGCGGGTTCTTTTCGCCCCATGGCCTTGCCCGGATTTTTTTCGAGAATTTTTAAGGGGGCACCCAGGAGTGCCTCCATTTGCTCCTCGCTCAGAAATCTTGGAAGGGAACGCCGGGGCCGCGGCAACCGAAGTCCGGAAGCCGGGTTGTCCGGACGATCCCCCCGGGCCTGCATCCATTTAAAAAAAGTCCTCAAGGCCGAGAAACGCAGACGAACGGTGGCCGGTCCATGCTTTCCCTTTCCCGCCAGCCCGTGCAGGTAAGCCCGACAGTCCGTCTCCCCCGCCCGGGACCAATCTGTTTTTCGGTCGGATTGAAATTCCTCCAACGCCTGCCGGTAATTTCTCAGGGTATGGGCGGACAGACCCCGTTCCTCGGCCAAATGCCGGAGAAACGCGGCCGTCAGGGAATCGGCCGTGGCGCTGGTTCCGGTTTTCAGGCCGCCGCGCTCGCCCGGGCTTTGGCGGTTTTAGCCGACTTGGGCTTGCGCGGTTCCCTCGGCGGGAAGTCAAAGCTCACTTTGCCATCCTTCCACATGAGGAAGGCGGAGAAAGGCCGGCGGGTTTTGTTCGAGATAAACTTCTCCAGCAGGGCGGTCTTGCCGTTGTTCAAAAGGTCCTGGACTTCGTTGAGTTGGATGTCCCGATTGAGAATCTTTTTGGAAACCTTGAAAGTGCAAGTCGAAGGCTTGGAGACACTGTTCTCACACACGTAACGCAAAAGACTCGTAAACATCTTCCCCCCGCAGGCCGGACACGTTCCGATCGGTTCCTGCCCGGTAAAATCCAGCGTTCCCTCTTCCTCTCCAACCACCAGCTCGATCTTTCGCCCTTCGCCCAGCTTCAACCCCGCGGAGAAGGGTCTCCCCAAACGGCTGCGGAATCCCTCCACCAAGCCAAGGGTGCCCTTCTGGAGCAGTTCGTGAAACTCCGGTGCCTCAATTCTGCGACCGGCCAAAACTTTCCGCACGCTGTAACTCCCGTCCAAAGTGCGATATTCCCGCAGAGTCTCCTCGAACTCCTGTCCGGTTTGGGGATCCTTAAATTCCAATTTCCGCAAAACATGGTCTTTGTCCTGAAAAACTCTGGCCTTTTCCACAATCTCACTGGCCACCTTTTGGATCTCTTTCATGAATTCGGTGCGTTTCATCCGACCGTGTTCAATCTCCTTCAGCTTGTGTTCCCACTCGCCCGTCAGCTCCGGGGAATGCAGGATCTCGATACCCAAAGCGTCCAGCGTCTCGAACAACCCAAACGCTTTGGCCGTCGGCATCAACTCTCGCCCCATCCGCCGCACGTATTCCTCGGAAATCAACGTCTCGATCGTGGCGGCCCGTGTGGCAGGGGTCCCCAGACCCCGTTCGCCCATGGCATCGCGCAAAGCCTCGTCGTCGACCAGCTTTCCCGCTCCCTCCATGGCGCTCAATAAGGTTGCCTCCGTGAAGCGGGCCGGAGGCTTGGTCTGCATGCCCTCGGCCAAGATGGCCACGGTCTTCACCTTTTCCCCGTCCAGCACCGGAACCAGAAGTTTACCCTCCTCCCCTCCACCCTCTTCGACCGCCTCTTTGCCGTACACCGCCAGCCACCCGGCCTCCTTGAGAATTTTTCCGTCCGTGCGAAAGGCATGCCCCTCCACCCGGGTGATGCGGTTGGTCACCTCATAAATGGCCTCGGGATAAAAGACCGCGATGAATCGCCGAACGATTGCCGCATATACCTTGGCTTCGATCTCATCCAGTTTGGCCGGAATCTGCTGGGTGGGGATGATGGCGAAGTGGTCGCTGACCTTCGCCCCGTTGAATACCCTCTTGGTCGGCTTCAACCAGCCCTTGTCCAAAACAGTCTTGGAAAATTCCCCGTACTCGCTGCCGTTCAGATTTTCCAAGGTGGCTTGAACCACAGGAAGATAATCGTCAGGTAGGTAGCGCGAATCGGTTCGGGGATAGGTGATCGCCTTGTGTTTCTCGTAAAGCGCCTGGGCGATCTGCAGGGTGCGCCGGGCCGAAAGCCCAAACCGGCTGTTTCCGTCCCTTTGTAGGCTGGTCAGGTCATAGAGTAGCGGGGAAAGCTGCTTGGCGGGTTTCTTCTCATCATGCACCTCGCCGGTTTTGCCTTTGCATTCGGCCACAATCGCTTCCGCACTCTTCT
>Ga0214923_10008901_pt1 | contig 10556 bp, 8 predicted proteins | sample LL1510_MetaG_FD_177993 | JGI IMG/M metagenome (GOLD analysis project Ga0214923, IMG submission 177993) | Freshwater microbial communities from Lake Lanier, Atlanta, Georgia, United States - LL-1510 | ecosystem: Environmental > Aquatic > Freshwater > Lake | place: USA: Georgia | collected 2015-10-15
CATCAAAACTAAATCCATATTTACTGTCCATAATTTTTTCCTTAATAATTTCATATCTTTGACTGTCAAACATAGTTGTTATAAGATATAAATCAGGCATCTTTTCATATGACTTAAAGATGTCATTAATATTATAACCTAATTCAGTATAATGTTTTATAGTTTTATTAATGTATTCTTCATTATGTTTTTCTTTTAATTTTGTAATGTTAGTTTCATTATTAAGAATACTTTTACAAAATTGTTCATCTTCAATATCCCAATACATTTGACATTCTTCGGGTATATTCCATTCCTTTAATGGTTTATTATAAGTTGCTGTCAAATATATTTTAACTGTATTTTTAGAAGCATATGAATCTAAAATATATTTTGATAATTCAGTTGTTCCACTAAAATGGTTTTCATCAAAAATAATTAAATCTAACTTTAAATTTTTAATTTCCATTATAGTATCATCATTGACATATTTTTGTAATAATTGTTTAGACATAACAAATATATTATCATTTTCTAATTTTAAGTTTTTTAATGATTTAGAGCCTTCAATATTATGTATTTTGAAAAAATCAAAATCTTTAAATGCGTCAAATAAATCATCAGTAAATTGTGGTGCTGTTTCTGTTGGTGCGGGTGTTATAATTAATACATTTAATTTATCTTTTTTATCTGCTTCTTTAATAATAATACCACCACTCATATAAGTTTTACCACTTCTACATTTACATCCCCATAAAAAAGATTTATGACCTTCAGCAATTAAATCACTTGTTTTTTGAGTAATAAGTTCTTGATGAAAGCGTAAATTTAATTTATCTTTAGGAGTTAAATATAATTCGTTATAATCTAATTTATCATATTTTTCTTTATTCTTAATAATATCATCTTTAAATTCTAAAAAATATTTATTAAGGTCATTTTTATCCAATAATTTTTCTTCTTTGATATAATCAGTTATATACTGACTTGATTTTTTAGATGATTTAACCTTTGATAAAACTTTATTTTTATCAGGAACAACTAAAAATATATCATAATTTTTATAAATTTCTTTATATTTATCTCTCATAGCGATAATATTTTGAATATCATAATAATCAACTGATTTTTCTTTTGTAATATCTTCTGATGATTTAGGAAATTTAGAACTAATAAAAATAAATGTATTATCTTGTTTATTTTGTAAGGTAATATCAGAACATCCACCAGAATTACCACTACAAACTTTTTCATCAGTGATATATTTATTTAAGTTTTCTAAAGTTTTTAATTTACCATTATTAGCATTACCAATTTTATGAAAAAATTTAGAATTAGAGAAAATTGGACAAAAACCAAATTTAATGATAATGTCCCAAAGTCGTTCAAAAACAAAGCCTTTAAGAGATTGAGTTTTACATTTATCTAAAATATCATCAATACTATTACATTTAATAATATTATTGATAAATTCATCTAACTTTATATCTGTGAAATCCATATTAACGTTCATTATATATATTATAAATATATAAGTTTTAAATATAAAATTATCAATTTTTTATTATAAATATGATAAAATCGGCGTTTTAAATGTTAAAAGGTGTAAAAATATTTTTATTTATTTGATGATGTATCTAAATTATTTGATGATGTATCTAAATTATTTGATGATGTATCTAAATTATTTGATGATGTATCTAAATTGTTTATATATGTATACATACTTGGTTCAATATATTCATAATTATTTGACGAATCTGTAGCATATATAGGTGAATATACATATTTAATATTATTAATTAAATTATAAGATATATCATTTTCTACTAAATATTGTACTTGATTTCCGGATATATCAAAAAGTTTATTATTTATAAAATTAAAAATAGTTGGTGTTGTATTAAAAGTATTATTCGATGATACATCTAAATTATTCGATAATGTATCTAAATTATTTGATGATGTATCTAAATTATTTGATGATGTATCTAAATTATTTGCATATGTATCTAAATTATTTGCATATGTATACATAATAGGTAACATATTTGTATCATTATATGATATATCTAAATTATTCATAGATGAATATACACTTATTGGCGATAGAGATGATATATTATTATTAAACATATATGATATTGAAAATCCAGATAGATCAAAAATATTATTACTTACTAAATTAAAAACAGTTGAATTAAATAATGGTGATGTAGTCAAAGTATTATTACCTGTATTATGCAATAAAGATGTTAGTGATATTATATTTTTAAATGAATCATATTTATTATTTTGAGAATTTGGTTTAAATTCATAATCGTCTAAATTTCCATTGTTACGCGTCATAAATGTATTTTTATTATTTAAAAGGTAATTACAGTTAATATATTTTTCTAAATCAAACATAAATTCTTCCGTACCCCAATTAACTTTAATTGGTTTTGATAAGTCAAATCCAATTATTGGATATATATAATCAACTGAAGAAATGTCAATTTCTTCATTAATAAATATACCATTTATTGTTAAAAAAAGTTTATAAACATTAGGAGATTCATATATTAAACCAGTACCTACAATATCTCCGGTTTTCCAAGGCGGGCCAAAATTAATTTGATTATTTTTATTTACATATTTACCATCGTCAGAATGAAAACCCCACGAATTTTGACTCCAACCAACTTGACTTTTATAATTTATATTTTTTGTACCAAAACCAATCGACATACATTCATTATCCCAAGAATCTCTAATATATTCATTATTTAATGTTATTTCGTAATAAAATATATTTGATTGTATTAAACGTGATTCATTATTTAATGTTATCGGTATTGTAAAAGGTATTGCATCTGTTTTATAATGTGGTAATCGTCTATTACCAAATAAAATTCTATCACCTGGAGTTCCAACAAATATATATTTATTATTGTTTTCTTCTACTTTATTTACAATATCAAGATAGTTTGTTTCAAATTTATAAGGTAATGGTACAAAATTCATTATCGATAATAATGGTTTTTCTATTTTTAAATTTTTATAAGTTGGGTTATATTTTTCATATAAATTTTTAATATATTTATTTGCTAATTCTTTATTTGTTTGACATAGTTTTAAAACTTCTTTATATGATAATTCACACATCATTTAATAATTTAAAATAATATTTCTTTATTGTAAAATTATTATCTAACTATTATTAATTTATAAATATATGTGGATTTTACAATTAATAGGTGGGGGTGATAAACCCCAATGGACTGTTTTAAAACACAATGGACCCATGTTTCCTTCAGAATATATAGCTCATAAAATACCCGTAATAATAAATAATAAAGAAATTATTTTACCAGAATTAGCAGAAGAATATGCTAACATGTTTGCTAAATATATCGGTACACCATATATGGAATCATCAATATTTAAAAAAAACTTTTGGAAAGATTTTAAACCATCTTTAGGTAATATTTCAGTTACATCCCTCGATGAAATTGACTTTAGTCCTATAAAAAAATATTTAGATAATGAAAAAGATAAAAAAGCAGAATTAACTAAAGAAGAAAAAGAAAGGATTAAAATAAAACAAAACGAATTAGATGAACCATATAAAAGTTGTATTATTGATGGAGTTCAACAAAAAGTTGGTAATTATAAAATAGAACCACCTGGTATTTTCATTGGTAGAGGTACACACCCAAAAATTGGTAGAATTAAAAAAAGAATAATGCCAGAAGATGTTATTATTAATTTAGATAAAGAAGCTCCTGTTCCAAAAGCAAATGTTTCTGGTAATTGGAAAGAAGTAATACATGATAGAACTGTAATATGGTTAGCTACATGGAAAGAAGAAATAACAGGTAAAAATAAATATGTTTTCACATCATTAGATTCATTTTTCAAATCAAAAAGCGATGAATCAAAATTCGATTTAGCTAGACAATTGAAAAGAAAAGCGAATACAATAAGAGAAAAATATGAACAAGATTTGTTAAATGAAGACATGAAAATAAAACAATTAGCAACAGCATTATATTTTATTGATCATTTAGCATTACGTGTTGGTGGTAAAAAAGATTCCAAAGAAGAGGCCGATACTGTTGGTGTTACTTCTCTACGTGTTGAACATTTAACATTACTTGAAGATAATACAATTAAATTAGATTTTTTGGGAAAAGATTCTGTTAGGTATTGTCGTAAAGTTAATGTAATAACGAATGTTTATAAAAATTTGGAAGAATTTATAAAAAATAAAACAAAGAAAGAAGATTTATTTGAGTTAATAGCATCGAGTAGTCTAAATGATTATTTAAATTCATTTATGGAAGGATTAACAGCAAAAGTATGGAGGACATATAATGCTAGTACTGTTTTTCAAAAAGAATTAGATAAGATCAAAGAAGAAAAAATAGCTGAAATAGACCCAGATGAAAAATTAAATTTTTTAATTTCTATGTTTAATCAAGCAAATACAGCGGTAGCATTATTATGTAATCATCAAAAAAATGTAAGTAAAACATTAGATGATCAAGTAGATAAAATTGATGAAAGAATTAAAGAATTAAAAAAAAAGAAAGCAAAATATCAAGATACTAAAAATAAAGAAAAAGCAGAAAAAATAGATACTAAAATAAAATTATATAAATTGAGAAAAGATACTAAATTAAAAATGAAAAATGTATCATTATCAACATCAAAGAATAATTATATTGACCCAAGAATTATTTTTTCTTTCATAAATAAATTTGATATTCCTGCTGATAAATTATTTACGCAACAATTAATTGATAGGTTTAAATGGGCTTCTGCAGTAAATAAAGACTTTAAGTTTTAATTTAGAAAATTTCTAATAGGTCTTAATAATTCTCTTAATTTGACTTGATTACAGTTGGAAGTTATTAAAAGATTAAGTAAATCTTCAGATTGTTCTGTTGAATGAAGTATATCAATAAATACTAATGTTATAACAGTTGATAAATTTTCATCTGTTATTTCAGTAGAAGTATTATAAATAATTTGTAATTTTTCTAAATTTTTCTTAATAAATTCAGCGTTATAAATATACACATTAATCTCTTCTTTTCTTAGAAAACGTAAATAATATGCTAAATTATTTGCTATAATATCCATTCGTTGTTCTGCAATTTTTGCAAACAATGGACTTTTTGATTTTTTAATTTCAGTTAATGTTAAATATCTTAATTGTACGAAATTATTTTTATTGTCATAACAAATAGGATATTTTGAAAAATCAACAAAACAAGATCCGTCATCTTCTGTCACATCAAATAATATTTGATTTAAAAGATTTTGTTTTGGAAAAATAGTAAATAATTTTTCATAAGGACTATTGATATTAGTTCCACTAAAATCTTGAACAACCATTTTTTTGTTATTCTCAATAACATAGGTTATTAATTCCAATAGAAAAGTAATATCTTCATTACCAATATCATTAAAACTATCTGATAAAAAGTTATATCCGTGAAAATAATCTTTTATTGATACTACAAAATATTCATTATTTTCTAATATTCGTAATGTATCTTTTTCATATTTTATATTTAGTTTAATTTGTGATTCTAATGCTAATGGTGTTTCTATAACAGGGTCAAAAAAAATATAAAATTTTTTTTGTTCTGCGTATTTTTCCATAAACATTGGATTTTGTTGATTCGTAACTGGCGTTGGCTCTATATTTGTTGCACATCCAACTCCTATGTAAATTATTACTGGATCAAAAGCAACTAATTCGTGATATAAACTTAAATATAAACTTTCTTTTTGCATAATTATAGTTATATTAAAATTAATAGTTATTTCTTCAATTTTTTATAATTTAATATAATGAGTGAAATATTTTTCAAAACATTTAAAAATGATTGGTATTCAAATATTTATGCATTAGGAGATATACATGGTGATATTATGCCTTTAATAATTTGTTTACGAGATTGTTGCCAAGTGATTAAAAAAAAGTTTGCTTTTGATCAAAATAAAGAAGATATCAAATTAATTAAAGAGTTAAGTAAAGAGTATAACGATGTATCATATAAAGATGATTTAAATTATGAATGGTGTGGTGAAGATTCATACATAGTTTTATGTGGTGATATATTAGATAATGCAAGAGGAAATATTCAAAACAAACCACAAGAATTCCCTTTCGAGGAAGCTAAAATTTTTAAATTTATTAATGCAATTAATAAACAAGCAATGATGAAAAATGGTCGTATATTTAAAGTATTAGGTAATCACGATATGTATAATTTAAATGGTAATGTTAAAACACATTATTCTTCTTATGTATCAGAATATGCAAAAAATTACAATGGATATAAAGTTGGTGCGGAAGGAAGATTAGATTATTTTGGTAAAGGAAAACCTGGAGCAAAGTTAATTGGCGAAGATGGAGCATATTTATTTTTAATGATTAGAGATTTTATTTTTGTTCATGGAGGAATTTCTAGTTCTTTAGTAACTGTAAAAAATATAGAAACTATAAATGAATCACTTATGAAATATATATATGATTCAAGAGAAAATATGTTTGATAGTGAAACAAAATCAATAGAAAATTTATTAACTTTTTCTAACGAGGATAACGATGGTCTTGTATTTGATAGATATTTTGGTTTTAAACAAGAAGATGTATCTGAATCAGATATGTGTTCTAGTTTATATAATAAATTTAAATCATTATGTCGTGAAATTATAAATAAATACGATAAAATAGATATTAAAAAAACGAAGAAACATTTTACAACTTCTAATCATCCAATATGTGATCCAAATACAATGAAATTAGTTATTGGACATTGTAATCAAAATCAAGTAACAAATGAAAATAATCAAATTTATAAATCATCTTATAATAGAATTATTAAAAAAAATGTTAAAGAAGGAATGTGTTTTTCTAAAGAATTCGGAGGTCCTGTTTATAGTGGAGATCAAAGTTCGACAGAAGGAATTTATGGTATTACTGTAAGTTGTGGTAACAGAAATAAAGATAATGTTATTGATTATAATAATCCATCAATTTTTAGATTAGATGTTGCAATGTCAAGAGCATTTAATATAGGAAGAACAGATAATAAATATATTTATTCTAGAACGCCCCAAGTTTTAAAAATAGATTATAAAAATCGTAGTTCTCCTAAAACAAGTATAATAAAATCAACTTTAAAAAATACATTAACACATTTAAAAGGTCTAATAGATACACCAATATATTCAATAATTAAAAATGAAGATATTCATATCTATAATAAATATTTAAAATATAAAATCAAATATGAAAAATTAAAAAAGATGATCAAAAAATCGAAAAAGATAAGAAAAATATAAGAAAAATTGAATTTTTATTTACTTATCAATCATTGATATTCTGTATGTCATCAAATAGTACAGATAATAATACTAATAACATACTCGAACATGAAGACACAGTTACTAATCTGCTTATTTCATCGCCTCCACCCTTTTTTTCTTTTGAAAGTCTTACACAAGATCAAAGAGACATGTTGAACAAGACATTTCATGTTATTACCAATGATGAAGGCTATATTTTGACAAGAGATATTTTTGAACAGACTATAAAATTCAAACAACCAAATAAACTTACATATACGCCGAATACATTAAATCTTGAATATGGAGAAAATTATATTGGACAACTTGAAAATGGTGAATGGGATGTTATATATTGGCGGAATAGTACTTCTTATTATCTATATAGGACTTTGAAGGGTGATTATTGGATGATTGGCTTTATCAATGGAAAACTCAATAGCTCATCACATTATACGCCAGCGTATAGTCTGGCCAAATAAAAGTTGAAAATTTATTTTATAAAATAATAATAATATAATATTTATGTCTTTCGTATCCGAAATTATAAATAATACTTTCGATGAACCCATAATTTTCAATGAAATTGAAACAGATGAAAATCAAACGTTTGATAATAAGTCCGATATTACCGAAGGAGATGAAGAAATGCAAAACTGTAAAAATTGTAATAATATGGTACATTCAACAAACATATCTAATCCTAATTTTTGTTCATATACTTGTTATAAAGAATTCATAAATTCTAACGAATATTTGGAATATCTTGAACATCTTCAAGCACTTGATGAATTAGATAAAAAAAGGGTTATTAATGAAGACTATGATTATTGTAAAAGTGTTGATGAATTACTAAATTGTAAAAATTGTAATAAATTAAGTCCTTATATTTATTGTTGCGATGAATGTAATAATGAAGACTATTGTGACAAGGATAGCATTAGTTAGTCATATTATAATTATTTAATTATAATACTCTGGAGGTGGTGGAGGAGGGGGAAAAGATAATATAGGTGGTAATGAATTTCCAAATATTTTTGTTGATTTATTATTTATTTGAAGAGTGGAAGGTATCTTCATAATTTTTGTATTTAATATATTTGTTTTTAATGGTGAAAATGATTGTCTTTCTTCATTTGTATCAATTGTTGTATTATCTATTAAATTAATTGAATTTCTTTGTAGAGGATTTATTGATTTATGGGTTTCATTTGTATCATTTATATCATTATAAAATATAGCTATTTTAGATCTATCGTTTTTATTTATTGATTTTTTATTTTTATGTTTTACATACACAATAATTCCAAATATAATTAATAATACTGCTACTAATCCTCCTACTCCAATTCCAATTGGTAATGCTATTGAAGTATTATTTGATGATGGACCCGGTGATTGTGCTGTATTTTGCTGATTATTTAATTGTAATTCTAATTGTTGATATTGAATTGATGATAAATATTGTGAATTAATCATTTGTGCTTGATTTGAAAAGCCATTTACAACAAATACTCCACTTAACCAATTAATCGAAGAAATTTGTACTACTGCTGATGTACCTACAAAACTTTGTAATGATGATAAAATCATATTATAATATCCCAATATTTGATTACCCTGTATTAATATTTGAAAAATACTTAATTGTATTGATGGTGATGCACTTGATGTAATTGTATTTGATTGTGATATAATTATTGATGATGTTCCTGTACCTGTTAATGTACCCGTTAATGTACCCGTTAATGTACCCGTTAATGTAGATGTTGATGATATCATAGCTCTTGATCGTGTACCTGTTAATGATATCGCAACTCTTGATCTGGTACCTGTTGATGTATCAGATGGTGATGCACCAGCTCTCGATCTGGTACCTGTTAATGTAGATGTTGTTGATACAGCTGCTCTCGATCTGGTACCTGTTATTGTAGATGTTGTTGATACAGCCGCTCTTGATCTGGTACCTGTTAATGTAGATGTTGTTGATATAGCCGCTCTCGATCTGGTACCTGTTAATGTAGATGTTGTTGTATCAGTTGGCGATGAACCTACTCTAGATCTTGTACCTGTTGTTGTATCTGTTGGTGATACAACAACTCTAGATCTTGTTATGCTTGCTGATCTTGATGCAGGTGTTACTGTACTTGATATTGATATAGTACCTCCTGTTCCTTGTAATATTCTATTATTTTTAAAACTATCTAACATATCTAAATTATTATAATTAATAGGTAATACAGTAGGATTAAAATTACTTGCGTTTAAAATAATTGGGCTTATTATATTTAATAGAAAAAATAATAACTTCATTATACTTATGTACTATATAATAATAAAATATTTTTTTAAAGTAAAATCGCGTTTATTTAAATGAAGATTACTTTATAAATTTTAAATACGAATTCCACGGTAAATGGTCCATTTTCCAATCAGAAGAGAAAGTTCCATATGTATAACATGTTATTTTAGCATTATCTAATTTTAATATATTTGGTACTATTAAAATTAGTTCATAATTTATAAAATATTTATCAAGTAAATCTAATAATTTTTGAATTTTATTTATATAATTATTTTTAATAGGCGATAATTCAATACGAACAAATATTAATTTTTCTTTTAATTCAATGAAACGTTTTATACGTTCATTCATTTTAATTGTAAATTTATCCAATGAATATTTTGATAAAATTTCGTGAGAAAATAAAATATTGTAACTATTCTTTAGCACTAATGATGTTTCACCGATTATTTTATTATTTTCAATTAAATTATGTTTCGTGGATTCTTTTAGAATCTCAAAATTAGAAAAATTTTCAAAATTATTTTCAAAAACAGATATCAGTTGATTGATGTTAATTTGACACCAATCAAATGGTAATGCGATGGGTTTTATATTATATTTAGCAAGTTGATATGACACCGAACAATTAGAACCTAATGAAACAAACATAATAAATAATAATAATATTATTACTTATTATTATTCAATTTTTTAAGTTTTACTAAATACTTAGAAATATTATAAATATATATAATGAGTTTTCTATATATTGATACATTATTATCAAAATATAATATTACATCATATCAATGTGCAATTAATGATGTCTTTTTTTATAATAAACTATTAAAAATATTTAAAAATTGAAGAAATATATCTATTACATATATATTTATTTGATATGTCACTAACTAAAATTCGCAGTAATAATTATATTGAA
>Ga0214923_10008902_pt1 | contig 10556 bp, 10 predicted proteins | sample LL1510_MetaG_FD_177993 | JGI IMG/M metagenome (GOLD analysis project Ga0214923, IMG submission 177993) | Freshwater microbial communities from Lake Lanier, Atlanta, Georgia, United States - LL-1510 | ecosystem: Environmental > Aquatic > Freshwater > Lake | place: USA: Georgia | collected...
ATGCAACATCTAATAATACTAAATCTTTTGCTCGTTTTTTCTTAGCAGCAATTGCTGAAAATAGAGCATTTGTGCGTTGTGTGCGTAATTTTCTTAAAATTAATATTGTCTCTCAAGAAGAACTCGGGGACGCTAAACTAATAGATGATTCTAATATCTTAGTGGAAAATCCAACTTCTCCACAAACACTTCTCGAAAAAACAATGAAAGATAAAGGAGTAACTTTTGATATTCTTAAAAAGAAATTAATTAAAGAAAAATTTGATGGCGCTGAAAGTTTCAATACAGTTCTTGATATACCTAAAGTAAAGATTTTTGAATTAATTGATAGAATTAAAAAGATTTAAATTAAAACTCTTTATATTTAACTAGTTGATTTCTAACAAAATATAAATTAATAAAAAATCCACAAAAAGCACTAAAAATATTACTGACTAAAGGATATGTTAATCCAATAAATGGATTAATAAAAAAACTAATCGCTAAAGATATCCAAAAACTAGAACATTCATGACAAAGTAAAGGTTTACGAATATATGGTATTTTTACTATAAAATTACGAAATGGTCTCGCTAATTCTGTATCGCTCCAAGCGTAAGTAATCCCTAGACATATAAAAAGATAAAGAAATAAATTATAAAACATTTATTCTAAACCTAATCTTTTTTTTATCTTATCACCTTTTCTTTTATAAATATTTTTTATATTTTCTTCAGAAAGAAGATCTAAAAAAAAATCTTTCTCATTTTCAATTTTTGATGCAAGATAAACTTTTACTTTATTTTTACAAGAACAGTTCGGATTTATTTTAGAAGAAAATAAGTCTGCGGATATTTCTGGGAATTTATTTTTTAAAGAATTAAAGAAAATTTCATCTTTTATAAATAAATCAAAAAATATTGGTAATTGTATAATTTCTTTTATTTTCATAATTTATTATATTTTTTTACTTTAAAATATTCAAATATTTAAATTCCACTTAAAATATATGTACTAAAACTAAGATTTAATTTTGCATCATTATTTATAGTATAATTTAATTGACTTTGAGAATTTATCAAATTAGACAAATTAAAAGTTAATAATTTTTCATTTGTATTATATTTTTTAAAAGATAAAGTTAAATCTCTATTAATAATACCAGTAAATATATTAGTTATTTTTTCTTGAGTATATTCACTCATAGAAAATTCAAAATTTAAATTTATACTAATTGGATATTTTATAATTATATTATCTGGAAGATAATTACCAATTGTGTAAACTCCTTCTCTTGAATATCAATATTAATATTAAAAGCTTCTAATCTATTAAAATTTGCTTCATTTAAATTTAAATCAATATAACAATTATCGGAAATTTTAAAATCATTTAATAATTTTTGCTCATAAGAAAAGGATCCAGCGCTATTAGCTAATTCTCCTAATACTATACTTTTAATATTAACTTGTGGGTATTCTCCAAATTTATAATTTAAAGAATAATTAGTTAAATATCCACTGGAAAAAGTAAAGTAGTTATTTCCATATTCTAATTTTCCAGAAAAAGAATTAGAACCTGTATATAGTATGAATTGATCATTATCACTTAGGATATAAGTTAAATCTAAATTTGCCACAATTGGCCTTGATACAAAATAATTGATTTTTGAATCTAATACAGCTAAAGAAGGATTAATATTATTATTATAGGATATGTCAATATTTTGCATACCAGGTATAATAAAATTATTTAGATAAAAATTTTGATTTTCTGTAGAATAAACTTTAAACATTAAATATAATTACACTTCTTTTTAAGTGTAAATTATACGAGGTAAAAGGTATATGGCTAGTATTTATGATACGATTCCATCTTGGAATCAAAGTAGTACTTATAATAAGTACGACATAGTCTTAGGTAGTGATAACAGATATTACTATTCAATTATAGATTCTAACACTGGAGCAGGTAATAATCCTGTAAGTCCTGAAAATCTTCAACTTGATTGGGATGGCTATATATCACTAAATGGAACTTTATATCCAAATTTTTGGTGGAAACCTTCTTATAATGCAAAAATAAATAATAAACCAAGATTAAAAATAAATCAATTTGGCAATGGATATCAACAAAGAATTTTAGACGGATTAAATTCAGATCTTATTGAATTCTCTTTAGTTTTTGAAAATAGAAATGAAAAAGAAACAGTTTCTATTTTACATTTTTTAAATCAAAGAAATGGACAAGAAAGTTTTATATATAATTTACCTACGATCTATTCAAAATCAAATTCTAATTTAGATACAAGATTTATCTGTCTAGAATGGTCCCCAAATTATATTTCATATAATAATTACTCTATAGAAGTTACATTTTCTGAAGTACCAGTTTAATTTATGCATACATCGTCTCATGTCTATAATTTAATAGTTAGTGGTACTAAAGACTTAAATAATGAAATTGCATCATTAACTCCATCTAAACAAATAATTTTATATGAAATAGACTTTTCTAAAATATCTCCACAATCAATAAATTTTGATTACCAAGGACTACAACCAACAAATCGAGGAATATTAAGAGTTTACAATGATTATAATTTGTATAAAATTATTGGAAATGAGTATGGAGCAATTAAATGGCAAGATAATTTTTACTATCCTTTTCCAATAAAAGCTGATGGATTTGAATATACTTCAGCTGGAACACTACCTACCCCAAAAGTATCAATTTCTAATTTATCCCCAGATGACTCTTTAAATTCTTTCTATAAATATATAAGAATGCAGATGCAATCTTTAGGTGATATTGTAGGAGCAAAATTTACAAGAATAAAAACTTTTTTAAAATATCTTGATGGTTCAAATTTTTTTCAAGGATATAATCCATATAACTCAAATAGTGGAATCTATGAAATGGAATTACCAAGAGATATCTATTATATAGATAGAAAATCTATAGAAAATAAAAATATAATAGAATACGAATTAAATACAATTTTAGATTTAGAAAATTTAACATTACCATCAAGGACAATTTTTGCAAAAAAATGTCCATTCGAATATAGAGGAGAAGGATGTTGTTATGAATATAATAACAGATTAACATATATTCATAGTGGCGTATACGCTAATACAGATAATCCACCTTATCAAATCAAAGGATTACAAACAGCTCCACCTGTTGCAACAAGTAATAATCAACTTTTTATTGGAATAAGTGGTAGGTCAATTTTTCATACTGGAGATTATGCAAATCTAATGGCAATTAATCGTTTAACTGGTAGTTTAGGAAATTCTGGAATGTGGCAAGAATCAGCGCAGTATATTTCTGGAGATTTCATTTTTATGCAAAACCAAGGTGTAAAATATTATTTTGTTTGTATAAATTCACATATTTCTAATCCATTTAATTCTCCACCAAATAAAAATTATTGGGAAGCGGATGCATGCGATAAAACTATTTCTGCATGTAGATTAAGATGGTTGAAAAATCCTGCTTTTAGACCAGTTTTATGGCCAGAGAATAGAAATGGAGAAAATTATGATAAAACAGCTAAAAGATTTTATATATTATATAATACTCCAGAACTAAAAGATGTTTTAACTGGAATAAATGGAGTACCAGTTTATTTTCCTAGAAGACCAGGGGCAGAGAATCCAATTTCTGAACAAGCGCATGGTATACCTAAAGATGCAGACGGAAATTATCTCAATGGATTTCTTCCTTTTGGCGGATTTCCTGGAACAAATCAACCACAACTACAATGATAGATAAAAAAATAAAAAATTTTATACACAAAGAATCTATAGAAAACTATCCAAATGAATGCTGTGGATTTATCATAGAAGATTTTGATAATAATTTTAAATGTATACCATGCGAAAATATTGCCATAAATAAACAAGAATATTTTAGTATAAGATCTACAGACTATTTAAATATTAAAAATAAATATAATAAAATTCATTACATCTATCACAGTCATCCTAATGATAATTTTGATTTTTCAGAAGAAGATAAAAAGTGCGCAGAAAATTTAAATATACCAATAATTTTATATATTTTAAAAAATAATGAAATAAAAATATATGAAATACATCAAATATTTAAAAACTATACAGGAAGATTTTATCAGCATGGAAAATATGACTGTTTTAAATTAATAGAAGAATTTTATAAAAAAGAAAAATCTATAGAACTTAATTATAATAAAGAATTTTACAATAAAAAATTTGAAGATATGGAAATAAAAAATGAAATTTTTAAATTCTATGATAGTAATAATTTTAGAATTTTAGATAAAAATGAGCAATTACAAATACATGATATATTATTAATCGATGCATTTGGAGAAAATAAACCTAAACATTTTGCTTTATATATTGGAGATGATAAAATATTACATCAACCCATGTTCGGTTTCTCAAAAATTGAAAATTATTGTAATTTTTATAGAAGACATACGGATAGTATATTTAGGCTAAAGGTTTTATGATAAAAGTAAATTTACATGGTAAATTAGGTAAAGATTTAGGAGAATCTTGGGAATTAGAAGTCTCAAATGTTGCTGAAGCTCTTAGAGCAATAGATGCAAATACGAAAAAATTAAGAAAATGGATTATTGATTATAAAGATGATTTCGGATACGAAATACTAGTTAATGAAAGCAATTTATTCACAGAATCTCCAAATTTTAAATCTATTGAAGAAGTAGCAAATTCTGAACTTTTTATGAATTTTAATGATAAAATTCAAACGATTGATATTATTCCATCTATAACTGGCGCGGGACCAGTTGGAAAAATAATTACAGGTGCGGCTACGCTCGTAAGTGCTATTGTAGTAGGAGTTTTCTTTCCACCTCTTCTTCCGCTCGCAGTAGGATTAGGTATAGCTGGACTAGGATTAATTGCGGCAGGTACAGCTGAACTTTTATCAAAACCTCCACCATCGATTCCATTTACAGCTCAACAAGTAAATCCTATAGAAGGTCAAGGCGAAGCTGGTGGACCAAATTCATATTTATTTAATGGACCAGTAAATACGGTTGGAGAAGGAGGACCTGTTCCAGTAGGTTATGGTCAATTAGTTATAGGAGGAAATAATGTATATGCAAATTATGATATAATTTATAGAGCATATAAAGGTACAGTTTCTCAAACTACGTCACAACCAGATAATAAAGGTTCAAATCAATATCTATTTAATACTAGAGGATATCTAATTAATCAATTACCTCTTCAATCCTCGCCATTCTAAATATTTATGGGAAATTCAAATATATACGCTGATGGATTACAATATCTTCTATTTCCTGGAATGTATGGTCCAGGATATGCATCATATAATTTTCCAGAAAGCACCGCTCAAGATGATGGCGGTGGAGCAGGAGCCTCATCTTTATCTTTTTCTGGATCAACAATCCCATATACTTCAGCTAGCAATCTAGGTTATGGATATGGCCCTAGTGGATTTGAAGCATATTATACCCCATTAGTTAACTTAAATCCTTCAGGAGATACAACTTTTGGTGGAGGTTTTGGTGATATAATGGGATTACCTCCTGGTAACTATGATCCTACAAGTACGCCAATCGTTAGTTTTTATACCACGGATCCTCGCGCACCAAATTTAAATAATATATTTCTTATGGACTGGGATCCAACCTATGAAAAAGCTAAGGATCAAGCTCAAAAAAATTTATGCGCATTTAATTCTATATCTCAAGTAGGGGTATTAGATTTATTATGTGAAGGACCAATAGAAGGTTTTGTGACTGGAAGTTATACTTATAGTTTTAGCGGAAAGAATGTTGGAGATATTGGGTATGCAGGAGCTTCGTTTGAATCCTTTGCAACAATGCAAGGCAATCAACCAGTAGGAAACCCAGAAGCAAGATCAATATTTTGGGATGACACCCCAATAACAGATCTTCAAGGATATTTTAATTTTCAAAATGTAGATTATAGATTTCAATATGGAGAGAAAATAAATCAACATACAGTTTATAATCCATATATTTATTTATATGAAGATAGAAGAAATTATTGGGGAGCAGAAGTAGACAAAAATAAAATACCCTTACCAACATCTACAACAAAGGCTATAAATGAAACCTTATATGGTTTCTATCAAGTTACAGATGATGTATTAATTTTTACACCAAAGACATATTATATATACAATACCGAAATATCTTCTTTAAAAATAAATTTTAAAATAAACGGTCTATACGAACAAATAATAAGCGGAGGGAATGCAGGAGACGTTTATAGACAAAATTTAATAGTAAGATTTACAATTTATCGTATATTAAATAATGGAGAATTAGTTTTATTAGATACTTCTAAATATGCACCTTACGAAAAAGCCTTTTGGTCTACAGACGATATAAGAATGGCTGGAAAGATAACTGATCCAATGATGTTTACCTATGAAATTCCTTTAAGACCTTACGCAGAAAATAAACCAAGTTTTCCATTAATACAAAATCAGATTGGCTGGGCTGTAGATGTTACTAAAATGTCTAAAGAATTTACTACATCAAGTTTATCAAATTCATTAAGTCTTGATAGCATAACAGAAGTTTATTCTGATAGATTTGTTTATCCAGATGCAGCCTTAGTTTACTCTAAGTTTGACGCAAGATTTTTCAGTAATATTCCAACTAGAACTTATAAAGTTAGACTATTAAAAGTAAAAGTCCCTATCAATTATGATCCAATAACAAAAACATATAATGGACCATGGAATGGTAAATTTAAAGTTGCCTGGACAGATAATCCAGCATGGTGTTTTTATGACCTAATCACGAATAATCGATATGGTTTAGGCAAATATATAGATTCTAATTTAGCAGATAAATGGAGTCTTTATGAAATATCTCAATATTGTGATCAATTAGTATCTGATGGAGTTGGAGGCTTAGAACCACGTTTTAGATGCAATATTCTTATAACTACAAAAGAAGAAGCATATAAAGTTCTTAATGATATGGCTAGTATATTTCAAGGGATAATTTATTATTCAGCAGGTCAAATTGTTTCAGTTCAAGATTCTCCTAAAAATCCAATATATTTATTTAATAATAGTAATGTTATTGACGGCGAATTTATTTATTCTGATGCATCTAAAAAATCTAGAAGAACAGTAGCTATTATAAGATATAATGATGAAAATGATAATTATAAACCTGCCGTAGAATATGTAGAAGATCGAGCATCTATTTTTAAATTTGGAATAAGAGAAACGCAAATAGCCGCATTTGGATGCACCACCAAGAATCAAGCAAAAAGGTTAGGTAAATGGTTACTAACTACTCAAAATACTGAAACAGAAGTTGTTGATTTTAAAGTTGGTTTAGAAGGAAATTATTTAAAGCCTGGTGATATCGTTAGTATTTACGATCAATCTAGAAAGAATCAGATATACGCTGGTAGAACTTTAGAATTGAAAACTGGATATGCAATTTTAGATTTACCTTATAATTCTACAAATACATATGCAATTACTGGAGCAGTTTCTAGTTTTACTTTTAATATTTTAACGCCAACATATAATTTAAATTTTGGAACAAAACTTGGAGATCTATATGCTACAGGTTTTTCAGATATAGGATCTTCTGGAACAACTGGAATAAATAGCTCTTTTACAAGAGCAAGTCAAATCCAATCTGTATCTTTTACTAATCCTAAGAATTATATAACTAGTGGAAGCGGAATATATTCAAATAATATAAGAATTAATTTTGAAAAAATACTTTTAAATTCTGGATATGAATTACCTCAAAATACAGTATGGACAATTAATATTAATACTAGCGGATATATTTCTAGAGGAATTAATACTCAGTCTATGATTAATAATAATTCTCAACTATATCCAGGATATTATCTAGAATCTTATCTAGATAAGCCAAAAGAATATAGAATATTAAATATTATAGAAAATAGTCCAGAAGTTTTTTCAGTTAACGCACTAGAATATAATTATAATAAATTTCAAGATATTGACGATATAGGAACATTAGCAAATGCCCCAATAAGACCAAATCTTCCTACAACTCCAACTTTAATTTTAAGTGGTATATTTAGAAATGCAAATGGTGATTTCTTAAGAAATACGAGTATTCCATCTCAAGGTCATTATACAACAAATCAAGGAGGTATTAACAGCATAATGTATAATATTATTCCACCAAAAAGCTCTTCAAATACACAATATTCAGTATACGTTAATTCTGGATTCAATTTCCCAAGTTCATCTACTCCAGCATCAACTTTAAAAGATATAGTAGATGTTAGTCGAATACAAACTGGCATTATTTTACAAACAGAACCAATTATTCCTCCATTTTTTACTCCTTTATATAGTGGGATTTACTATTTTAGAGTTTTTGCAGAAAATAGCATAGGAGAAAAATCTTCACCCGCTACTGGAAGGTATATACTATCAAATCAAGCTTCTGTATTTACAGTAGCTGCATCAGGTATTAATGTATTTTAACTATGAGAATAAATAATTTAAATCTAACATTTGAATGGCAGACGATTAGGGATATGCCAGTTAATATAGATATTGAAACAAAATTTCCTAGCTATAATATAAAAGTCTATGACAAGAATCAAATCTTAATAGATAAATTTTTAAATATTAAAAACAATGAAGTTATTATAGAATCTAGTTATAGAACAGTGCCAAAGATAGGTAAAATAAAATTTTTTACTAATGTTTCAAAGAATAAAATTTTAAGTAAATTTAAATATGATTTCGAAAGTAATTATAGTAAATATAAAGAGATAAATGAAAAAATTGGATTTTATAAAGAACTATTATTTTCTATAAGTTATGAAAATAATAATGAAAAAAATTTCAATATAAATGTTGAATATGATTTTATTGAAGAACTTGATAAGCAGATATTATTTAATAAAATCTATAGAAGCAGTGACTACTTAAGTATCAAACTCCTTATAAATAAAGAATATTTTAGTTTAAAAAATATTCATTCATTTTTAATACTAAGTGAATTATCTAATAAGACAATTAAAAATAAAAAACTATTAAATCTATTTACTGAAAAAGTTAAAGAAAAATGGCTAGATGTTAATGATCAAATCGCGCTTTTAACAATACCATTCATTGAGAGTGATTTAGTTGAAATATCTGAGAATGTAAATATAAAAATTATCCCATTAAATTTTGTCCAAACAGAAATATATAAATTCCTAAAAGAAAAGGAAAGTGAAATAGATATAAATAATTTATATGAAGAATATTTTCCTAATCAAATATTTAATATAGGAAAAATATATAAACAAGCAGTAAATAATGAGACTATGATTTTCTATCAAAATTATATATATCTTTTCAATAAAGATAGTCTTGAGACAAATGCTCTACAAACAGATATTAATATCAATGATATTAATTTTAATAAATATTTCCCATTATTATACAAAGATCAACAAAATAAAACTATATGTCTATCTGATGATCTTAATACGGATGATGTTATAGATAATATATATAATTTACAAAAAGATTATTTAGGGTATTATTCAAAAAATATGACAGATTATGAAGATATAGCTATAGATATTGATTATCTTCAAAATCAAGGGGTAAAGACTATCAAAATTATAGAAATCGAAGAATTAGGCGATGTATGTAATATTTATATTGAATTTATAACATCATTTTGTAACAATGAAAGATTCTATATAGAAACTAGCAATAATCTTAAATTTGAACAAAAATATAAGACTTTAATTAACGGAGAAGAATATATAACATTTTTATTTAAATATTCTTATAATTTGAATTCTTTAAATGACTACTTATCTCAAAATTTAAATATAAATAAAAGTCAAATTATATCAGAAAAAGATCTTATTAATTTTTCAGCTAAATTAATACTTTAACCAATTTTTCTATAGACTTTACTACTTAATAATCCACCTGGTCTTTGCTGCTCTGTTATTACTCTTATCACTTGATCTTTAACTCTTGCTGCTAAATCATTAACTCTTCTATTCTCTTCTTCTCTTTGCTCAATTGGATTTCGTGTTTCGTTCTCATCGTTAGAATTACTATTTTCTTGATTTAAATTAACTGTAACATTGACGTTATTAGTTGGGGAATAATTAGAAGTTCTTTCTTGATAATTTTTGCCAACTGATCCACCATCAGCAAATTTTTTAACTCTTCCAGAATTTAAATCATCAAAGAATTTTTTACCATACAAATTAACTGCTTCCCGACGCATAACAAATTCTCCATCCATAAGTAGAGCTGGAATATTATCTTCATTCTTGCCGCCTTTCGCAAATCTATTAATATAGCCACCATTAGCCCTTAAAGTAGGTTGCGCATATCTTAATTGAGGACCTGATGAAGCTGGATTAATTTGCCCCATACCATAAGATGCCCCTGCAGCCCCAAGTCCAAAAAGATAAGAAAACCATGCACCACGAGATGCTGCTGATTTTTGACGATTATATTGATCTTGGATCTCTTGGTTTAGCCTAATGTTTTCTTGAAGAGCTAGGCGATTAGACTCATTAACTCCT
>Ga0214923_10008904_pt1 | contig 10553 bp, 9 predicted proteins | sample LL1510_MetaG_FD_177993 | JGI IMG/M metagenome (GOLD analysis project Ga0214923, IMG submission 177993) | Freshwater microbial communities from Lake Lanier, Atlanta, Georgia, United States - LL-1510 | ecosystem: Environmental > Aquatic > Freshwater > Lake | place: USA: Georgia | collected 2015-10-15
CATATGATATTAAAATAGGGTTTAATAAAGTGTATCAGAACAAATACGTAATATTTAAATATGATAGTTGGAACGACAAACATCCACATGGTTTACTATTAGAAACATTGGGCGATGTAGATGATTTATGCGTATTTTATGAATACCAATTATATTGCAAAAGTTTGCACATTTCACTGAACAATTTTACAAAAAACACACGAGATAGTTTCAAAAACACAACACAAGAACAATATATAGAAAAAATATTCAAAAATTCAAATTTCAATGTAGAAGATGAGCGAGATACCTATGTATTTACAATAGACCCACAAAGTAGTTTAGATTTTGATGATGGATTCAGTATTAGAAAAATAGGCGAAAAATGGCAAATCACTGTTTATATTTCACATGTTTACTTTTGGTTAGAGACCCTCGAATTATGGAATTCATTTAGTAAAAGGGTATCCACAATATATTTGCCGGACCAACGGCGTCCAATGTTGCCGACAATTTTATCCGATAATTTATGCAGTTTGCAACAAGATAAACTTCGGTTTGCATTTGCAATGGATATTGTTGTAGATAATCATGGTAACGTTTGCGATGAATGTGATATAAGATATAGAAACGTTTTAATATGCGTTAAAAAAAACTATATATATGAAGATTCGCATAATATTGCAAAATACGACAATGTATTGAACGATAAACATTATCAAGATTTATTTGAAATATCTCAAAAAATGGATAGTAATGTTAAAAATAGTCATGACGTCGTATCTCATTGGATGATAACAATGAACCATTTGTGTGGTAAATGGTTTGAAAAAAACAAGTTGGGAATATTTAGAACGTCTCATTATAATTTTGTAAAAAAGGAATTAGATTTATCAATTGACGAGAACACGCGGCGAGTAATAAACAGTTGGAATAATGTTTCTGGACAATATAGTTTATATGATGAGGAGTGTAATATAAATCACGAAGCGATGAATATATCATCCTATATTCATATTACAAGTCCAATACGTAGATTAGTAGATTTATTGAATCAAATGTTGATTATTGAAAAAATGGGGTTAGTTAAAAATATGAGTATATATTCAAAAAACTTTTTAGAATATTGGTTAAATCAAATAGATTATATTAATCATTCCATGAGATCTATTCGCAAAGTTCAAACGGATTGTAATTTACTATATCGTTGTTACACAGAAACAGATATTATGAAGAAGTTACAAAAAGGTATTTTGTTTGATAAAAATAAAAAATCAAATGGTATGTATACTTATATGGTTTATTTGGAAGAATTGAAATTGTTATCAAGAATAACGACAATGATGGATATCGAAAATTATACATATATTTCGTGTAAATTGTATTTATTTGAAGATGAAGATAAAATAAAAAAGAAAATACGTGTACAAATAATACAAAATTGAATGATATTTATCTGAAATATAATTCAATATATAAGTTGAAAGATGAATAATTACCTAATAATCGCTCTATTTGTAAGTATATGTTTGAATATTTATTCAACACCGTTTTTGAAATTGTCTTTTACAAAAATTAGAGATATTTATAAAAAAATAAAAATGAATGAACAAGTGATTTTTCAAATAGACGAACTGAATAATGTGGTATTGCAAATAAATGAAAATAATTTTACTTCAACAAATTATACATTTACTAATTTATATCCAAATAAACATGTTGGTTATGATTTCGCCATGTTAGTAATTTAAATCGTTTTGTTAGTTGTTTCGATATTAAAGTTGCAAAAAATAGACATGATATAGATAAATAAAAATATCTATATCAGTGTAAAACAATGAGAAAACACTAAAAAAGTGGTTGTTGAGTAACTAATTCTTGTGCCATCATACCTAAAATACCAATCATTGCCAATCTTCCATTATTTAATTCCTTATCCATTTGGTCCCCTAATGATGATTCAGTTACTCCAAAAGTTAATCCAAAATCACCAGGTTGGTAGTCTTTTTTTATTGTGAAGGGTTTAACAAGAGGATTCTCCCATCCGCGAATCATAGAAGAAAATTCACTTATAAACATAAGAGAAAGTCCTAATTCAATAAACTCAGGATGATCTTGAAAAAAATAAATTCCGAGATTATCAGTTAATTGTTCACCAAGAGGTAATAAAATCGTAGCAATCATCGCGAGTCTTCCGTGTTTGAGTTCGGCTTCACGTAGAAATGCAGGTTGGACACCTTTTGCAACTACAAATTGGTCAAATAAATCTACGTTTTTTAATGGAGCAGTGGGTCCACGAATAATGGGTTTATTACTAAAACTTGATACAGAGCTATATGAAAGAAGAAAAAGAATAAAGGAAATGCAACGAAACATTCTTATACTTTCTATGGTATAATCTTTAAGTAGATTCATAAAATAAGTAATTATCGTCAATGAAATCTAACTCAAAGTTAGAATAAATGTCTAGTGGTAAGATATCAATATAAGGAATATTATTGGAGAATATGATAGAATTGTCGGGTGTGGAAGATGAATTGAACGAAGAAATATAATAATCACTCTGTTTGTAATTAACTTTATATCCAAATAAAGTTCTTGGTTATGATTTCGCCATTTTAATAATTTAATCGAATCGAAAATAAAATAAAAATAGTATTTACATATTTTTTTTAACTAGTATAAATTGGTCATTTGGACCATCTGTGTAGATATTATTATCATTTTTTAATAAAATATATTCATCTTTCATTAAATTTATAATATTATCTTCTGTAATATTAGTCCAATCATATGTCATTGTAGGGTATACTGGATGGTCATCTCCTGCGCCACATAATCCGGTTTTCCCTAATAATCTACAATCGTCGATTATAATAATATCTTCATATTTTCTATTTTTTAATATTTCAAGTTCAAATAATAGTGGGGTTTCTTCATCACCAAATGAAGTAGTTCCGCCACTATAATGTGCATCTAAATATATAGTGACAGGTTCGTCAATATTTGCCAATAACTCTGGTAATATTTTTTTTGAATCACCTAGATACATTTTTACATTATTGTTATTTTCAAATTGTTCTACATTATATTGATACCATTTTTCAGATAATTCTATTGAATGAATATTTTCATAATTATTTATTACATTCTTTATTCCATCACCTAAATAACATCCGGTTTCAATGTAATGTTTCGTTTTATTAATATTTGTTAAAGTATAAAAATAAGGAGTTAAGTTTGGCATTAATATATATGTATATACACATATATATATTAATTTTCAAACGAAATAGATGGAATATTTGCATTATGTTTATTGATATAAAATTATTTCATTTTTATTAACGTATCCAAATGTTGCTAAAACAATTCTATTATTATTTTGTATTAAATTATTCAATTTATGTATTCTAGAAGCACTAAAAATATATAGGTCTCCTGTATTCAGAATTGGTGAAAAAAATTGTTTATCTTCTAATTTAAATTTTAAAATATCATTATTTGTATATTTTGTTCCCATCCAATGTGTATACATACCAACTTCATCTTTTAATGATTCTAAATCATCAACTAAACAATTGTATAAATCAATTTCATTTTTTGAATTACATGTTTGTTGTAATACTAATATTATTGCAATTACTGAATTTGTATCCGAATTCATTATCATTGGAAATAAATTTCTATCAATACTTGTTACACTGTTTAAAAAATTTCCATAATTAAATCCATCTGTGTGATACCGAAATTCGAGTGATTTTTGTGAGAATATTCTAAATACTCCTTTGGGACATTGTACATTATTATTATGTTTCATTCTTTCTATAACATATTTATCACCTGTGAGTTTTTTTATTGTTTCAAATAATATTTCAAAAGGATTTAAATTATCGTGAAATATCGTTTCAAATAAATTATTTACTTTTATACATTCATCAAAATATTTTTCAGGATTATCCCTCCATGATAAATTGTCTATTGTAATTCCAATTTCGTTGTCTCTAAAATTAATTCCGAAATTATCATACGGTAATCCATTTTTTAATAATTTAGTTTCTTCCATTTTTTTTATAATATTTATACAGTTGTTATTTGTAATTACATTATTTACAAGTATGCAAGATATATTTCCATTTATTAAATCATTTATTTTATCATCAAATAACCTATTATCTAATTGTGAATTGTGTAATATTAAAGGTTTCCATAAATTTATACTATAATTTTTTTCATATACATGTTTTAAAGAATGCCCTTTAAATTTTTGCGGTGTATTATCTATACATATTACATCTTCATCACATAAAGTCCATTTTTCTTTACTTGTATTAAAATTATTTAATAATTTTTCAAAAATATTAGTTCTAGGAATAACAATTATTTTTTTCTGTAAACACCATTTTATTAAAATTTCACTAGGGGTTTTATTTTTTTCATTTAAATCATTGTATTGTATTTCATTTATACTATTTCTTGAAAATAATCCATAACCTATTATTTTAATTGAATTATCAATACAAAAATCATATAATTTATTATCATAAAAAGATGGGCACCATTCAATTTGAATTATATCTGGTATATAGAGGTCATTTAACTTGATTTCATTTATATTGTCTAACGTCCAATTTGATACACCTATATATTTTACTAAATTTCGTTTTTTCAATTCAATTAATTGTAACCAAACACACAATCTATTTTTATAATTGATAAATTTATTATCATTAATTGGTTCCCATTCATTTCCCGATATACAACATCCATACGGTAGATGAATTAAATATATATCAATATAATTTGTTTTAAGTTTTTTTAATGAATTATTAAAACTATTTATTACATCATTTGACTTACCATAATTTACACCTCCAAAATATTTAGTTATTATTATTATTTCATTTCTATTTATTCCTGAATCAATTATAGCATTGCCAACAGCTTCTTCATTATGGTAATTTTCGGCGGTATCTATTAATCTATACCCTATTTTTAATGATTCGCAAACCGAATTATAAGTAGTATTATAATTGTATCCTCCGGTTCCTATACCAATTGATGGTAATGTATTATCGTATAAATCTTTATAAAACTCATCAATCGTCAATCCAGATTTTTCAAATTCATTTTTATAATAACTTGATTTATTATATTCAGTTTCATATTTTATATAATAACCGAATTCATTTGAATAATTACCGTGTGACCACCGGGTTGTTCCATTTATATTTCTTACCGAATACATAATATAAGGAAATTCTTTCACAAGATGTAATACATTATTTTGTTCCAAATGAAACTTTATCAATTGTTCTAAATTCCATTGATTATAACTTTTCATTTTCATGAAATATTCATTTGACCTAAGTACAAAATTATTCATAATATTCAAATATGGTTCAATATTATTTTGTGATAATATAACATGTCTATCTGTATATCCACTATAATGTTCACAATCAGGTATCCATATATTATTTTTATTCATAAGTTCTATATTTGGATGAGGTAATTGGTATATAAAATCACTCCTAGTAATAATAAATCTATCATATTTATTTATTAAATCATTATCAATAAGATTTTTCAATAAAAACCACCTAAAAAATATTAATATTCCAGCAGAACCAGGATGTTGATTATAATTATCTTTAATTCCTCCTAAAAACTGGTCCTTAACTTTCAAAAATTCACGCCAATATAAAGGTTTTTTATATGTATTTATATTTTCTTGACTAACTAAATTGTTATTATCACTATTTTTAATTCCATAAATTTGATTTCTCCATGAATTGTTTTCTAAGTTATTAGTGTGTATTATAATCTCATCATCATCGAGGTCATCAATATTAGTTATGTTTTCAGTATTTCCATAATATGTAATATTTTGTAACGATTGTTGTGGATGTTGTAGTTTACCATAAAGAGCGTTAATATTTTTAAGACATTCATATTTAGGTTTATTTGAAGATATTATATTGTATGCATATTCAAATGCATCTCCAAAATCATCGGGTTCATCATAAATAAATTTATATTTTGCTAAATTATACAATGGATTATTATAATCATAATCAGGCTTAATTCCAATACATAAACATAAATCTGCATTTAATTCGTCTATAACATTAGTCTTGAAATTATCATATGTAAGTTCGCTTGCCCTTGTTTCACTTAAAATAATAACAAGTGTTTTTGTCATATATATAGATAACGAAAAATATCTATATCAGTGAAAGAAATAATAAAAGAAAAAAGAAATAATAAAAAATAAAAAATAAAAAAAGGAAGAATCCGCCAGGGGGGCCGATAAAATAGGATAAAATAGATTAGATATCATTGAAATCGTGTAAGTCATATGAGTGGTGAATGTCAGAGTCAATGGGTGAAGGAATGTGTTGAGGAGAAATGTGAAAGGTAGAATCATTGGAGAAAATAAAATCTTGTTCGTCATCGAAATAAGAAGGATTGAAAGAGATGAAAGAATCGAAAAGAGAGAGGTCAATGAAAGGAAGTTTTTTAAGTTGAATTAAATCATTGTCATCATAAAGTTCTAACAAATCACAATTTTTGAAAGGATTTTCCCAATCGCGAATACCGACAAGAATAATAGAATTTTTAGTAACAAAATTATTGCGTTTAGAGCGACCACGGAATTTACTGCGAATGTGGCAAATAAGAGTAAGATTATCATTTGTAACAACGGAACACATGCCATTACCAAGCATTTGTTTAACAAAAGCATATTTTTCATCATCGGAAGTAGATAACCGAAGACGATGATTGTCATTGGAAGAAGAAAGTTTACGTGCAAGACCTTTGGTGCCTTTTCCGCCGTTTCTATTTTTAACCATTGTATATAGTAGTTTGTATAAAATAAAATAAAGAATGAAGAATGTTTTCAATTTTATGAAAAAAAAGGTGAGAACCTTTTAATTTTTATGGTTTTATGTAGTTTTTATAGAGAGTTTAATTCATGACAGCGGAATCAGTAAGAGGATTGTATGTACCAATATGTTCATGAGAATTAATATCATAAAGATTGTTGTCAGAATCCATAAGGAATTTACCGCCGTCTTTCATAGTAACAATACGAGTTTGAATAGAATTGTCTTCTTCTGCAACAGGTTCAGGTGTAATAGGTAGAGGTTCAGTTTTATCTTTTTTGACTTTTTTTGTCTTTTCAGCTTTGTCAACCTTTGGCTTTTCAACCTTTTCAGCCTTTGGCTTAGTGGTCTTTTTAGCAACAACCGGTTCAACCACAGGTTCTGAAACAGGTTCTACCACAAATTCTGAAACAGGTTCTACCACAGATTCTGAAACAGGTTCTACCACAGATTCTGAAACAGGTTCTACCACAGATTCTGAAACAGGTTCTGATACAGGTTCAACGACTTTTTTAGATTTTTTTTCTTTTTTAGGTTTTTCATCAGTGTTGTCAGATTTAGGTTTGCGAGTTTTCTTCTGTTTTTCAGGAGCAGGAGTAGTAGCAATAGGTTCTCCATTAGCATCAGCGACGAGTTTAGCAATCAAATCATCAGTTTCATCGGCAACAGGTTTAGAAGGTTTACGAGAAGCTTTTGGTGCACGAGTTTTAACAGGTTTGTTATGATTGGCAATAGTTTTGCGCATGATTTTGTTAGAAGTGGATGCTTCGTCAAGATAAGTTTGAAAGAATTCAGTTTGGTCTTCAAGAGAAGAGAACAATTTGAAATGTTGATAGAAAACATCGCGAGTATCGGATTCTAAACGAGAAGCAAACCAGAAGCCAAATGATAAGAATTTGCTGTATTTGGCAGGAAGAGAAGGTTTCTTAGGGGCCCTTGTAGGAGGAACGACAGGGGTATTGTTAGATGACATATTGAATAAATAGTAATTTATTGAGAACAATAAGTAATATATATGTAAATTTAAGCAAAAGTAAGCGGTATTAATAAGTTGTTATAATAGTAATTATCAAATACTAAATGAAAAAAATGTGTTTCAATTTTCTGCAAAAAGGGGGTGTTTTTTGAAAAAAGTAATAGCCGTTAGAGCCCCGGGGCCCCCGGTCGCCGGAGGCGCAATAACACACTGGATATTCGATATGTTACTGGATTCGTGATATCCCACTCATTTCTCGTTTCATTACATTGGGAATATATGAGATATATTGCATATAGAAATGAGTAGAATAGTATTATAGTAGTTATTGATATAGTTGTATGGTGGCATGGTGACATGATTGTATAGTATTATAGAGAACATAGTGTATAAAATACCCTATTTTCGAGAACTTTTACAACCAGGTTCTCAAATACCTTATAAAATAAGTGTTTTAAAGAGAGAAAAATAATAGTTGTATGTTTCTTTTACACCTTTTAACATTTCAAACGCCGATTTTACATATTTTATCATTAAAATTAGGAATATTATATATATATATAATATTATCCATTATGGTATACTGTTATGTTTTGAGTGATAAAGAAACACAATATTCTAGACAATTTAAACAATGTGATTGCGTTGAAGGAAATAGAGAAGACTTGATAATCCAAATTAAAAATAATCGACAATTTTGTAGGGATCAAACAGCTATTTGTTACGATTATTTTGTTGATACTCTTGAAAAAAATAGTATTATATATAAAAAGAACAGTGATAACAAAATTTTAGGTGCTTGTTCTATTCATTTAGGCAGATATATAAAAATCTATGGTATATGTGTTCCTTTTGATGATAGTATTAAAGGTATTGGAACAATATTACTTAATAAAGTAAAATGTATTGGGAAATTAATAAAGGCAAGTGCTATAAATCTTTCAGCAAATCCATCAGTACGTGGTTTTTATGAAAAGAATGGTTTTGTAATTAAAGATACATCATTTAATACAAATAAACGATTTTCAATATTCAAATCATTATCAAAATTTTCAATATTCAAATCATTATCAAAATTTGCAGAGACGGACGACGATGATGATGATGATGATGAACCTACTAGAATTAAAATGACATATAAATTTGAAAAAACACCAGCAAAAGGTGGAAAAAGAAAAACAACATCACAAAAAAGCAAACGGAAGAACAAACAATGCAAAATCACAAAAAAGAGAAACAAGAATTTTTCTACACCTTTGCACTTTTAAATCGCCGATTATATAACCCTGAATTCGCCTTTGGCGATTTCTCGGGTATAAAAGGCGAATTATTAATTTAATAAAAAGATAACGTCAACCACTAACAATAATTATTCAAAAATTTTTTCATTTGGGTGATAATATTTTACATATTATAGATGAAAGATTTAAAAAATTAGAAGAAAAATAAATGGCGTTTGAAATGTTAAAAGGTTTATAAGATATATACAAAGATTATTGTATAGAAGTTGAGAACATTGTTTAAAAATACCCTGTTTTTGAGAACTTTCACAACCAGGTTCTCAAATACCTTATAAGGTGCAACTAACTGTTGATAAAATAAGTCTCTTATAAAGAGAAAAAGAATAGTTGTATTCTAATATACCAACAAATGAGCCAGTAAAAAAAGCCAAAATAGGCTCCTCTCTTTAATTTACTTAAATTTACATATATATTACAAAATCTCTACATATTATCTTCGGCAGCTCTAATAAGTTCGCGCATAGCCATGTTCTCATCATATTCATCATCATCATCATCATGTTCACTATCATAGTAATCGGGACAAAATGCAAGCATCAAATGTTTCTGTCTGATATCAGTTCGGCAGAGAGGACAAGGGACAATGTCAACATCTTTTTCTTTAAGAAGCCCCCAACAACCAACGCAAAGGTGATGGCAACAAGGCGTCTGTGTCTTAGTAGATTCAAGACAAACACAGCATTCGGAAGGTTCAACGTCAGCATTCAAACAAACCTTGCGTTTTTGGGGATAATTGGGTAAAACTGGTGGCAGTTGAAGTGTATCTGTATACCAAGGAGTATGGAAAACTCCGTGAAGTTTGTTGAGTTTCATGACCGAAATATCTTTATCGTACTCATCAAGCAGAGTAACAATATCGCGCAATAAGTACCTACTCTTTTTAACATAAGTTTTAGTGAAAACGGCTTGTGAAATAGGGGATACCGCGTCATCATGTTCATTTTTTCTATATGTCCATACTTTATCAGCAAATATAACTATATACATACCATTTTTATTGCAAAACAGACGTGGTTGGCAGTGGATGCCGTCAATCATGCAACCCTCGCTAAGGCAAAAGACCCAATCCTCTTTTTTGTGTTTTTTGTACTTTTCAAAGATTTCTTTGGCATATCTTTCAGAAGTCGTGATAGGTTTATCTACAATAACTTGCATAATGTGTTCTCGTAGCTGTTTCATACAAGAAGCGTGTGCTAAAAGCTCGTTAAGCATCAAATTTGACATGTTGTTATCAGTTTAATATAGTAGTTGTTGTGTTATTACTGTCGTATCCTTTTGCAAAAAAGTAGTTCAATTTTCTGCAAATGTATGTCATATTGAAGTACTTTTAGCGATAGGGTGACGTCAGTGGCTTGGTACCGGGGTTGGACTGATACCTTGGCACCGGGGTCATGTCAGGAGGTTGGA
>Ga0214923_10008905_pt1 | contig 10552 bp, 7 predicted proteins | sample LL1510_MetaG_FD_177993 | JGI IMG/M metagenome (GOLD analysis project Ga0214923, IMG submission 177993) | Freshwater microbial communities from Lake Lanier, Atlanta, Georgia, United States - LL-1510 | ecosystem: Environmental > Aquatic > Freshwater > Lake | place: USA: Georgia | collected 2015-10-15
TATGAAATACATCACTTTTATCTAAATGTATTTTATTTCTGTTGATTAATTCAATAATAAATTTTTCAGCTTTTGTGATGTATTTCATATCTAAATGTATAGATTTACTTAATTCACTTGTGGTGAAGTTTGAATTAACAAACACATTATTTTTTTTGTAAGTATAATAGATACAAACAATAATGATTCCATCTTTGACTCTTGTGCGTTTACTTCCTTCATTATCTTTAATTTTATCTAAAACAGTGATCACTAAATCACATATATAGTCGATATATGATTCGATATTTAATGTAGCACATAAATTTTTAATATATAATCCTAATTTATACGTATTTTTTTCTTCTTTTGACCATTTATACCAGTTTTGCATTTGTGAAATACGTGAGAATTTCTGACTGTTATTTACCTTTTTAAAGTTATTTAAATTAAAACCATTTTTTTCATTTCCATTGCAATCTTCGTCATTCGGATTGTAAGAATTTGACATATCATTATCATCATAACATATCGATCTATGTACAAACATGAGTCCACAATTTCTACAAACATCAATATCATCATATTCAATATAACCACATCCAGTGCATGTATTATTTAGATATATTTTTTGGTCTCTTTCAGGTATGGAATCAGAGTCAGATCCTGTCTCTCTGTCTTGTACAGACCCGAACAGAGGTCGGGACAGGCCCGAACAGAGTCGGGATCCTGTGAGGTCGGGACAGGCCCGAACAGAGTCGGGATGTTCAGATGTGTCTTCTTTAGACTTATTTAATTTAGATAAAAAATGTTGATTTTGTTGTTGTTTATTTTGTTGTTCTTTGTATGCTGTATTAAAGAAATCCCAGCATTCTTTTTGATCAATTTTTTCCATATACATAATGTAGTATTGTATTAAATTAAATATCAAAATAATTTCAATATTTAATTAATAAGGGCTTTCAACGGTAATGTTAACCATTACTTTAGGTTACTTTACGTTACTTTTTTACTAAATAACATTTAAGTAATTCATCTTTTTGTTCTTTAGTATAATTGAATGTTTGTGGTTTGATTTCATGAGTTATAATTTTATTTTCTTTAATATATTCCATGAATTCATTTTCAGCATAATCACGACTTGTTTCAATCAAGGTTCTACCGACGGCTGTAACTATAGATCCAAGTTCTTTTAATACTAAATTTCCTTGTTTTCTTCCCAAGAATCCATAACAAGAATTCAAACTGATTTTTATAGAAAGTTGTGTAGATTCCAATATATTGGCTAATAATTTATCTCCTTTTTCTAACGCAATTGCCATACGTTTTTTTACTTTTTTACGTTCAGCGTAAAGTTCTTCTAATAAAGTAGGTAAGACACCTTTATGTTTAACTGTGCCATCTGAATTTTGAGTGGGTTGCACAATAGTAAAATCATAATCAACAATTTTCTTTTGGTATTTTTCATTACTGTCACGTGACTTTTTTAATGGATCATGGACTCTGCAAAAGTATTTTCCATCGACATCGAAATAAGCTTGTTTATCGCAAGTTTCATTTTTCTTTTTACCCGTTTTCATGAGTGCAACGCATTTATGATTTAGTTTATATTCGACGGAATCAGTCCATTTAATATTTTCATAGTCTGTGTCTTCGCAATTACTGAATTGTGGATCCATTACGAATGTGCTGTAACACAAGTTACGACTAATAATAATAGTGGGATAAAGAGATGCAAAATCAAGAACAACAATATCATTATTTGTAAATCCGATAAGAGGTTCAAGAACACAAGCTCCTGTAAAAGTATCATCGATTAATTCATTGACGCTCCAAACTTTATCAACGTAGATATTTATACCTTTGTAGATTAATTTAATATTGTAATAAAGTTGTGACAATTCTATATTGGTTAATAAGATCATATTAGATTCGTCGATAATTTCTGAAATCTTACAATTTAATTTATCATTACCGGTGAAACTATTACCTGATTTAGTTGCTTTGATACCTAATGTGAGAAAATCGCCTATTCTAAACATGGATGTATTTTGTCCGCTCCGAAGTTTTATCTGAACTGGATAAGTGTCTTCATTAAAGTTTGTATTAGGTACTAAGAAATCCATTTGCCGAGCTTTTCGTAAAATTTGTGATGAAACTTTAATTGTTTGACCACGAGTGACGAGATAACCAATAGGAACATAAGTTACATTTGCTAATTGAATAATAGTAATTAAAATCATTTGTTTATCGACTAATTTTTGTAATAAATGTGTATCTTGAAGGCAATACTCCCCGATCTTACGAATTTTATCAGGACATCCGTCTTTATAATATTGAAATATTTCTTTTACGCTTACATCATGTTTAGTTTCGTTAAGAATTTCATAAGCAATGGAATCTAATTTATAACTTGAATATTTTTTCATGCCTCTTTTATAATGAATCATGAGATCATAATTAAGTCTACCAGGAATATATACACGATTATATTCATTATCACCGTAAGCACTTGAACTAAAGAATTCTTTTTTAATTTCAGCATCAAATGTGTTTAATCGGCTTAAATTTCGGAAAAGGTAATCTTTTATTCCTAATAGATCACATCGTTGAGTTAAATACATCCAATCAAATGAATCTCCATTGTAAGTATAAATAATATCTGGATCCATTTTTTTCATAATATCGATCCATCGTTTTAATAATTCCTTTTCAGTAGGAAAATATTCAACAATGACGGGTTCTGTATCAGTACTGACAATTTCTGAACATTTTTTTAAAGTTAAAAGATATTTAACGTGAATATTTTTATTATTAAAATATTTAAATGTGGTAGCCATTTGATAAATAACATTTGGGTATTCTCCTTTACTGTTCTTTTTTTTTGCTTCAGGGAATTCACCATCAAAACTGTAAACTTCAATATCCCAACTTGCTTGAAGATAATTGGCTATACTCGGTACATCAATGGCTGTGAATTCGTTATTACTTTTTTGATGATTAATTTCTATACAAATATCGCTTGTACTGATGGTATTATTTATTTTAAAATTGTTTACTTTCACCCAATTAGCCATTTGTATATTTTTAATATGAGAGAAGCGTAAGAAAGGTTCAAAATTGCTTTCATACAACTTATATTTCATGGGTTGTGCGTTGATTCCTTCAATGATAACAGGATTTTTGAATATATATTTACTTCTGTTCATGGTGTATAAATTTTTAAAACTTAATTTAATAAAATTATAATATTTGTCATTACGGAATCCATAAATATCTTTTTTTTTAACAATTTCACACAAGTCAGTATTTAATCCATCACTGTATCTGTATAATTTAGTTTTCACAAAATTAACAAATGTGTTTAATTTAGTTCCTGAAGTGATTTTGATGTAATAGAATGGGTAAAAATTATTTATTTTGCATGTGATACTTTTACCATCTTCAGTTCTACCAAAACAATAAATAGAATAACTTAGACTTGTGTCATTGTTGTCTTTTTCTGAATCACTATCATCTTCATTCGATTCATCTTTTGCCCACCATTCAATAATTTGAAATTGTAATGATGATTTAGTATCAATTTTACCGGAACTTTTTTTTGGAAAATATTTTTCAATGGACATAGTTAATTAATTCTATTTTGATTCCTTAACATGTTAATTTAATTTTAATTTTTTTTCTTAACAACCAAATTATAAAAACGAATTATAAAAACGAGTTATAAAAACGAGTTATAATATAATTAAAATAATTGAATTTAAATAAATAGATGTTATCTTAAAGTGTAAAGACATGTTAAAAATAAGCGGTAATGATATCTCATTATCGAATGATTATAATGACATGTTAAAGGAATATCTTCATTTAAATGCAAAGGAAGATGATGACAATAACCAAACAACTCAAGAAAGGGTAAGTAAAATGATGAATGAATTGTATGATGATAGTTTAAATGATATACAAAAGAAGGCGTTTAACATGTTTAAAGCTGGTAAGAATATATCTATTATTGGGTTTTCAGGAACGGGTAAATCGTTATTAACAAAGACGATTAATACGTATATTAAAAGTGAAACGTCTAAAAGAATTTATTTATGTTCTACAACGGGTATTTCTGCGTATAATATAGGTGGTATGACGATAAATGCGTTTATGGGGATTGGTACGGGTGACAGTGAATTAAGTGTTCTTATAAAGAAGGTGTATAGGAACAAGAGTATATGTGATAGGATATATTATACGGATATTCTTGTGATTGATGAGATAAGTATGATGAGTGCTGCTTTATTTGAGAAGATTGATTTAATATGTCAGCGTATTAAACGTAATAAGAAATTTTTTGGCGGTATTCAATTGGTTATAACGGGTGATTTTTTACAATTACTTCCAGTATTTAATAATATGAATTCCGCGATTTACAAAAATAAGTCAGATGATGTTGATGAGAGATTGATTATTGAGAGTGATGTATTTTTAGATAATTTTACTGATAAAAATACGATATTTTTAAATGAAAACATGAGACAAAAGGGTGATAAAAGATTTATGGATTTATTGTTAAATGTACGTTATAATAAAATGACAGAGGAAGATATAAAGTTACTTAAATCTAGATTAATATCAACTGTGGGTTTACCGAAAGAGTCGGCGACGGTAACGTTAGTATCGACGAATAAACATGCTCAGATGATAAATGAGAAGAATTTAGATGATATAAAGGAGAAGGCGTATTATTTTGATGCGGATTTTGAGACATCAGGTGATTCAGTGGAGATGAAAAAGTTATTGGAGACGGAATTAAAGACACAATTTACTCAGAAGGGGATAACAAGGGTTGTATTAAAAAAGGGTGCGCATGTGATGTTGATTAAAAACTTGGATGTGGATTTGGGGTTAGTGAATGGTAGTTTGGGGAAGGTTGTGAATTTTGTGGGTGGTTTACCTGAAATTGAATTTAATAATAAGATAAAGCGTGTGATTGGGTATACACAATTTGAGTTAGAAATGGAGAATTGCAAAGTAATTGCTAAACAGATACCTATTTTAGTGTCTTATGCGATAACAATTCATAAGAGTCAGTCAATTACGTTAGACAGTGCAATACTGGATATTGGAGGGTGTTTTTGCGATCATCAGGTATACGTCGCTTTGAGTCGAGTAACGTCTTTAGAAGGGTTATATTTGAAGACGTTTAATGATAAAAAGATTAAAGTAAATAAGAAAATGTTAGATTACTTGACAAAGATGCATTATACGTAAAGTGACAATTACTTTACTATTATTAAATTAATTAAACAATAAATGTTATCTTATTATTTTATTGTTTAATGAATATTATAGAGATTTATTTAAAAATAAAATTCCGTTATGCGAACTCGAATCGCAAACCTCTTGATTACAAGTCAAGCGCTCTACCAGTTGAGCTATAACGGAAATCAATATAAAATATATATTGATTTCTGATATAAATTAATTAAATAACATATTGTATTATATTAAAAAAATATTAAAAAAATAACGTAAAAATTATTTATTAAAATCTATTTAAAAATAAAGGAATTAATAAATTATATAGATATGTATAATTTTGTTGTTTTTGTAGTTTCTGTTGTTTCTTTTATTTCGGGTGTGCAGGGGAAGGGAGTGATTCTTACTCCAAAGGAGAGTCATATGTATACTTTCAATTACTTTGCATTTATCAAAGAACATAATGTGAATCATTTAGCAACGTTTGGGGATTTTGTATTGTATAAGACGAATATGAATAATTATAATAGATATAAAAATACGTTTAATCATTTATTTGATGTCGAAGAAGAACAGGTATATAAAGTACCTGATTATAGAGTGAAGTCTTTTGTATCTGGGTGTAAAAACGAAGAGCCTGATGTATTTGTGGGTGGAGTGAATGGGGTATTTGATAAGAAAGACTCTGTACCTTGGCATTTAGATAGAATTAGCAAGCGTCATCTTCCTCTGGATGGAACGTATCCTTATTCGGAGGCTGGGAGCTGTCATAAGAATTCGGAAGTGGATATTGAGACGGTGGTTGTTGATACGGGGTGTGATGTAAGTCATCCGGAATTCGAAGGACGTGCAGAATTTTTAGAAAATTTTACGGATGATGGTGAGAATTATGACGGGAACAACCATGGAACATTTTGCGGCGGAATAGTAACATCGAAGACGTATGGTGTATGTAAGGATGCAAAGGTCAAGTGTGTCAAAGTCTTAACAGCAGACGGTAGTGGTAGTACATCCGGTGTCATTGCTGGGATGGAGTACACTTTTAAGAGACATCTTGAACAGGAAAAGGAGAATCCAAAACTTAGAACGATTATGTCGATGAGTTTAGGTGGGGGTTATTCTTTCATGATGAATAGAGCTGTTGAACGGATGGTTAAATCAAGTGATACATTTTATATTGTAGTTGCAGCAGGAAATGAAAATCAAAATATCAGATTAACTTCACCAGCATCTGCGAAGGGAATTCTTACAATTATGGCTATGGGAAAGGATGATCAACGTGCTTATTTTTCAAATTATGGTTCAGCAAGTTTTTATAGTACAGGTGTAGAAGTCAAATCTATAATTCCTGGAGGAAAGACTGCTGTATACAGTGGTACAAGCTTCAGCTGTCCCACGACAGTAGGCATTTTAAATCATTATTTAGATCAATTTCCACATTTAAATATGAAACAAATTAAAGAAAAGATGTTAGAAGATGCAACGAAGGATACAATTGAAGAAAATCCTAAAAATACACCTAATCTTATGAGTTATCTTTATCGCGAGGACTAAACAATTAATTTAGGTAATGTTAAAAATTTATTATATATTAATCTTAAAAATGTTATTTGACGACCATTTTTAGGGTGTACCCAATCTAATTTATTTGATTTTCCAGTATTATCATTAATTAATAAAGCCTGCAAATTTGTGTAATGACTACTGTGAATAAAGTAAATTTTTACAACATATATTAGAAAAACAAGTATTATAATTTTTACAACATATATTAGAAAAACAAGTATTATAATTTTTATAACATATATTAGAAAAAAATAACATATATTAGAAAAAAATAACATATATTAGAAAAAAATAACATATATTAGAAAAACAAGTATTATAATTTTTACAACATATATTAGAAAAACAAGTATTATAATTTTTATAACATATATTAGAAAAAAATAACATATATTAGAAAAAAATAACATATATTAGAAAAATAAGTTATGTTAATAAAAGATAAGTATTATATAAATTTTACACAATACATTAGAAAAAAAGTGTTTTATAACATAACTTATTTTTTAATATATGTTATATAATTTTACAACATATATTAAAAAATAAGTTATGTTATAAAAGTTGTAAAAGTTATAAAAAAAATTATAAACGTAATATTGCGTTTAATATTATTTTTATTAGTACGAGTGTATAATAATAAAATTTAACGCAAAACTGCGTTTAAAATTCCAGGAGTAATTTGCCATAAATATTGTGGAAGGTGGTTCCGTGGGGTGATCCGTGGAAGTGTGTTGGGAGTGGGTTATCATTATGTAGTGGTGGTTTAGTTCCGCATTGTTGAATATTTTTGGTGAAGTAGTATATTCTTTTATCAGAGTATTTATCGGGATAGGTATTATTATAGTAATTGTGATTTTTGATATATGTATGTGGGTAATGTAATATTGATTTGTTGATGTAATTAGTTGGGAACCAATAGCAACGTAATTTATTAATGGACATTGATTTATTAAATGCGTATTCGAGGTATTTATGTTGGTAGTGACCTAATTTATTAAAACTGTTCCAAATGGATAAGAAGTCAAGAGAGATATTATTATTAGCAAAAAAGTATAATTTATCGTTAAGTGTTTTAAGGATACGTATATCAGAACATTTATCTTCACGTAATGAAGTATTATTTAGATTAATGGTCATAAAGTCCATATTTTTTACATGGAATAATTTGGGTGATTTTTTAATTTGTGTGAGAATGTCAATATAAACAACATTTCTTTTATATTTTAGGATAACGTTATAAATAAGTTGTGGGTGAGATATTTTTGTTGGATTATCAGTAAAGAAGATAATATAATTTAATTTAAAAGTGTTACAACTCTTTTTAAATGTGTTTATAATGGCAATATTATTTGGATCTTTGCATAAAGTGATTAGGAGTGGACCTTCATACTTAATTTCTTTATGGTGGTCAAATATAGAGAGTTGATTTTGTTTTAATTCTTTTTTGGAGATGAAAGTGATTAATTTGTTAGCGATGGCTTTTTCGGAGATAAGATCGCGTGTGTCTTTAACGAGGTGTTTACATTGTTGTTTGGTTAATCCATAGTTGAGGTAATTATTAAATTTAACTTTAAGGCATCTTAATTTGGATCCCATTTGCGAGTAATGTCTTGGTGGAAAACGATTTTTTGTGATACGTTCTGCAAAGACGTCATCAAGGGCGCCGGTTTCGAAATCTTCATGTGTTATAATAATATCGGATGGTTTATAAATGCTATGATGTTTTAGTTCTTGATTGAGATTTACAATTTTGGTATATCCAACTAAGGGTGTATATTGGTGATTTTCATACATGTACATATAATTATATGGTAACCATACGCAACGTAAATAGGTATTTAAAAAATTACGTGTAAAGAATCCGGAGAATAATTTATCTTCGGCTAAGTGGGAGTGTGTTAGGAGTTCTTTATTAAATATTTTAAGCATAGTTTTTGTGGAGTAAGAATTTCCGAAGCCCATGATGGCGCCTGGTAGTACAATTTGGTAGGGATTAAAGCAGGAAGTGTCAGCTGTATTCCAATTAATAAAGAAGCAGTCTGCGTCGATATCAAAGAGATGAGGGTATTGTTGAATGGAGAGGTCGGTATCGATATTAATAATGGTATGATTGGGGAATATATTTAATGTGTTAAGGATGAATTGTACTTTGAGGCTGATGGCGGTTTGGTACATACCTTTTTGTGCGAATACGGGGTATTCTACGAAATAATAATTAATATTGTGTTGTTTACATTGTTTAATTAAGCGGTCGACTTGTTGTTCATATGTGAATTTACGTACGGAATTTTTATTAGTATTTCCTCTACCCCACCAATAGCCACAGATGATAAATTTACTATTTTTGTTAATAATTTGTGATTGTACGATGCCATTATCAATGTAATAAATGAGATTTGTGATGTCATTTTTGTTTGACATTGATAATAGAGTTTATTTATATTATATCAAATAAAAAATTGATTTGTAAAACATAATTTTATTGTAATAAATAAGAATGGAAAAATTTACATTAAGATTAAAGAGGGCGACGAAAGAAAATCATACGAAGTTAGATACCCATGAGTTTGTGAAAGGTCTTTATAAAGAGAATAATGATAAGAATGCGTTATTTTATTTAGAATTACACTATATAATATTAAATGAGCTGAAGGAGTTATTAAGTGAATATGAGAATAATGAATGTTTTAAGTATTTTGACAAGGATTATAATATATTTAAATTAACTGATTTATGTGAATTAGGGAGTGTTAAAAGAGTAATAGAGAAAATAAGACAAGATAAAAAGGATAAGATAATATTTATGAGTCATATATATATATGGTGGTTGGGGGTATTATTTGGTGGTCAGATGATAAAGAAGTTATTAAATAAGAATGAGGGATTAAAGGAATATATAGATGTGATGTTTAATTTTGAGTGTAATAATAGGGAATTAATAAGAGAATTAAAGGATTATTTAAATGAGTTAATAAGTAGTGATGAATGTGAGGGGAGATTTATAAAGAATGTAAATGAGGTGTATTTAATGATTAGGGATATATTTGATGAAATAATAAATAAAATGAATAAATTTTAATTATATTTATAATAAAATGGAGATAAATAATATAATAAAGTTGGTGAATGATGATCAAATTTTACCAGGTGTGAATGATTTAGTAAATATATTATATAATGAGAGGATAAATGAGTATATGAATAATAAATGTGAAACGGCGGATGATCGTAGGGTGATGTTTATGTTTTTAATAATGTATTTTTATAGTTATTTAAGTATTCCGAGAGAACTGAAGGATATAGTGAATGTGAAGGATATGTTAAAGGCATTTTTATCAGATTTAATAAAAAACGGTGAAAAGAGGAAGAAATGTTTAGAAATGTATGAGGGTTTTGAGGATATAATAAAAACGGTAGGTTTTTCTGAGAGTAAATTATATAATGATAGGTTAAAAATAGATAATTAATGTAAGTTATAAAAGGTATTAAAAATTTAAATAAAAATAGATAATTAATTTAAGTTAAAATATGAAATAAAAATAGATAATATATTTAAGTTAAATGTATTATATATATTTTAAAACGATAATGTAAAAAGGGATTAAATGATATAAAAGTTGTGAGGGAGAAGTGAGAGGAGATGAGAGGTAGTGTGGAGTGGTGGTAAAAAAGTTGGTTGTGAGTGTGGAGTGGTGTGTGTGTGTGATTGTGTGTGAAAAGGTGGTGTGTGATAGTGAAAGTGTTGTTGTGTGAT
>Ga0214923_10008906_pt1 | contig 10550 bp, 11 predicted proteins | sample LL1510_MetaG_FD_177993 | JGI IMG/M metagenome (GOLD analysis project Ga0214923, IMG submission 177993) | Freshwater microbial communities from Lake Lanier, Atlanta, Georgia, United States - LL-1510 | ecosystem: Environmental > Aquatic > Freshwater > Lake | place: USA: Georgia | collected...
AAGAACAAGAAAATGATCTTTAGTACTAATTTGCCTTCAGTAAAAGATATTGATTCAGCGCTTGTACGTCCAGGTCGCTGCTTTGACGTATTAACTTTTGAATATTTAAATCGAAAACAAGCGCAAAACTTATCAAATATTCTTAATGTCGATCTTGCATCTGATAAAGAAGAATATAGTATTGCAGATGTTTTTCACAAACAAAATCACAAACCAAAAGTAAAACAGGCTATAGGGTTTGTATAAACAATTATGATTCAACTTGAAAAAACTAGAAAAATTGGAAGTAGTCTAGTACAATTTTTTCATTACAGCGCATTGTTCGTCATAGGGGCAATAACTGTATGGTCAGCATTGTATGCGGTAATCGTAATGTTTTATCAGCATTACGCAACTATTCAAGATATTCTTTTATTGTTTATCTATCTTGAAATAGGAGCAATGGTCGGTATTTACTTTCAGACAAATCATATGCCTGTTAGATTTTTAATATACATTGGCATTACTGCTTTAACTCGTCATCTTATAGATTTAGTTGCGGCAGGAAAAGATCATACAATGGAAATGTTGGTACTAGGGATTACGGTACTTATTTTATCTGCAAGTATTGTTTTAATTCGTTTTGGAAGCAGTAGATTTCCTTCAGACAAAAAAGAGGATAATAATGAAATTACATGAGTTTAAAATGGGTGATGTGGAAGATCCTTATTTATATGCAGATCTTGAAATTCTAAGATTAACAAAAGAAAATGATTGGCCGGAATCATTAGAATATTCTTTAATTCAAGAAAACGGTATTTGGAAAGTTATTGTAGAAGACAATAGTGAAGATAAAAATCTTAAAAATATTATTAAAGATTTCTGCACTAATTATATGGACATTACTAACGATAATTTAAATAGACAAATTGATAATTTTTTAAAAGTAAAGGGATATAATAAATAATCGAGAGAGGAGAGAGGCTCTCGATGACAGCTAAAATATTACAATTTCCTGATTCAAAAAAAATTAAAGGCTATAAAATACCGTTATACACGGATGAGGAGATATTTCTTACTGCCGCAGCAATTAATATTTTTTGTGATTCAGTAGTACAAAAAGTAAATGAAAAAAATATAACTGATTATGATCCCACTTTGGTTATAAATGCTTTAGTTAAAGCTAAAGAATCTAATCTTTTTTCTCATAATACAAAATCTATTTTTAAGAGAATATTACAATCAGTTGAAAAAATAGAAATACGAGTATGAATATTTTTTATCTTCACAATGATCCAGCAGAATGTGCAAAATTACATAATGACAAACATGTAGTTAAAATGATTCTTGAATATGGACAATTAATGTCCACTGCCCATAGAGTGTTGGATGGCAAAGAATATTACGGAAAGACAATAAACAATAGAAATATAAAAAGATGGTTATTGCCTGACGAACGAGAAAACGTATTATGGAAAGCTAGTCATATAAAACATCCTTCGGGTATTTGGACCAGATCTTCTGATAAGAATTATAAATGGTTATACAGTCTTTGGTTTAATTTATTACAAGAATATACTTATAGATATGGAAAACACCATTCGGCAGAAAGAATGATGCCCTATTTTTGGGTATGCCCCATTAATATTCCAAAAGGAAATTTTACCGAACCAACACCTGCTATGCCTGAACAATATAAAGTTTCAGGAGACAGTATAAAATCTTATATAAATTATTATAATGGCGCAAAGCAACATTTGGCATCATGGAAATTACGAGATGTGCCAACATGGTACGATACACTATAAGGAATATTATGGAATCACATAAACGAGAATTGCCTAAAGAATTTGTTGACAATAGAGGAGCAATTTTACCTATTGAACATGAACTGGGTAATGTACAAGTTATTTGGTCTAATGCTGGTGCTATACGAGCAAATCACTACCATAAAACTGATACTCACGCTTGTTATTTAGTAACCGGCAGTATGGATTATTATTGGCGAAATCATGGTGATGTAAAAATTCATAAAGAAAGATTTACTCAAGGTACTAAGTTTACAACTGGGCCAAATATAGATCATGAAATGGTTTTTACAGATAATTCAATTATGGTAGTAGTCTCAAAATACAGCAGAGATCCAAAATCTTATGATGATGACATTGTAAAAATTCAACCATTACATTTAGAATATGAATTATTATAATAAGTGTAGAGCGTGTGATAGTGAAAATATAAGGCCTTGGTTAAAATTACCAGACTCACCAGTAGCCAACGCTTTATATACTGAACCAAATCAAGACAAATTTTCCTTGGAATTAAACTATTGCGAAAATTGCGGACATCTTCAATTAACAAGTGCGCCTGATCCAGAGGGCGTCTTTGCTACCTACAAATATCGTTCCGGAGTATCCACTACTTTTCAAAAACATTTTACCGAATATGCTAAAATAGTAAGTGAAAAACATAGAGGAAATGATTTATTAGAAATAGGTAGTAATGATGGGTATCTTTTAAAAAAATTTAAAGATATCGGATGGAACGTTATTGGTGTTGAACCATCTGAATATTTAGAGCAAGATCACAATGATAAATTAGTTCCTGTACATAAAGATTTCTTTACCATAGATTTCGTAAAGAAATACTGGTATGAAAATAGATTTGATGTTATTTGTGCAAATAATGTTCTTGCGCATATTCCAAATATTCTTGACTTATTGGAAGGTGTGGCGTTGGCATTACGCCCAGGAGGTTTGCTTGTTGCTGAATGCGGGCATCAAAAAGGAATTACGTCTGGAACATACCTTGATAATGTTTATCATGAACATTTAGATTATTATACTCCTTATTCCTTTTCCAAATTATTAGAAAGAGTGGGGTTAAAAGTAAAACAAGTAGAAGAAATTGCAATGCATGGTGTATCTTTTAGAGCATATGCTTATAAGGAAGACGGACAAAGTGATATAATAAGAGAAGATATTGATATGTTATTATCAAGTAAATCAGTATCTGAGAGTATTGATTATAGAAAAGCTACTATGCAAAATTTACTGCAAAATAGAAGATTTATTGCCTATGGTTCTGCAGCAAAAGCAGTAACTTCGCTTTATACGTTAAACTTAATAGAATATCTAGATGGCATTGTGGATGATAATGAATTAAAACAAAATTGTTATTTTCCGGGGACTAGTCATTTAATTAAATCTTCAAGTTCTTTAAACGGTGAAGAACTTATTTTAGTTACAGCTTGGAATGTATTTGACGACATAAAAAATAAACTTGTAGAAAACGGACATAGGGGCGAAATTATATGCATGCAATAATTTATGGAACAGGTAATTGGGCCAAGTTGCTTGCAAGTAAGTTAAAAATACCTTATTCCTTTGTTGGATCTTCAGAAAAGGCAGAATTTAAAAGAACCGATAAAATCCCCAAAAAATTAAAAGATAGTGTTGTCTTTATTGCAAGTGAAACTAAAAATCATCTTTCAGATTTGAAATTGGCATTAAAGACTAAACCAAGTATAGTTTTTGTTGAAAAAGGTTTTGCCAATTTATCAGATTATGTAAGTGGATCAAAACTTATAAAAGAAGTTCCTACGTATATTCTAAGTCAGTATAGATATTCTAATATTACCAAAAAAGCAAAAGAAATTGATCAAGATATTGAGAAAATTTTTTATGATTGGCACGTCGATTCCAATATAAAAGAATGGGGATATCATATTGTTTCTCTTGATAACTATATTAGAAATCAAAAAAATATGTTTATTGTTGAAGAATCTAAAACATATAAAATTGATAATATTTCAAGTTTCAAACTGACTGAAAGTAACGAAAGAAAACTTGATGTAATTATTACAACTAAAAACTATGAAATTTTTCTTAGTTTTGGAGACACTAATGTTTATACCGTTAAAGGAAAACGAGGTATAGAATATTTTGAGTTTTATAGTGAGGAAGATTGTTTACAAAAACAAATAGATGGAATTTTTAATAACGACATACAATTAGAAAAACTATGACTAGATTATTAATTCTTGGTGCAGATGGGTTTATCGGTTATCATCTTATCTCAAATATTTTGGAAGATAAAATTTTTGATGATTATGTAATTGATGGCGTAGATACAAACTTCCAACGATTAAATAAATTAAAAAATAATAATAGATTTAATTTTTTTCAGTATGATATTAAAAAAAATCAGAAAAATGTAGATAAGTTAATTGAAAAGGCAGATATCATAATGCCTTTAGTCGCCATTGCTACTCCTAAAATTTATGTTGAAAGACCAATGGATGTCTTTGAACTTGACTTTGAAGAAAATCTTCGTATTGTAAAACTTTGCCATGATCTTAATAAAAGAATAATTTTTCCCTCTACATCTGAAGTATACGGAAAAGGAAAAGGACCTTTTGAAGAGGATACTACAGATTTAGTATATGGCCCTATTCAATATTCAAGATGGATCTATGCTTGTTCAAAACAATTATTGGACAGAGTAATTTTTGCTTTAGATCAAAAACGCTCATTTAGATTTACTTTGTTTAGACCCTTTAATTGGGTTGGACCATATTTGGATTCTTTAGAATCCTCTTCAGAAGGATCCTCAAGATTAATTACTCAATTGCTAAATGATGCAATAATTAGAAAAGAAATTACATTAGTAGACGGGGGCCATCAAAAACGATGTTTTACCGATGTTCGAGATGGAATAGAAGCGCTAAAACTTATTTTACTTCATGAAAAAATATCAAATAAAAAAATCTATAATATTGGTAATCCGTGGAACAATTTATCAGTAAGAGAAGTTTCAGATAAAGTAATTTATCTGTTAAATAAAAAATCTAAAATAAATTTTTTGGTATCTGTAAGTGTTAAATCCAGTAAAGAATTTTATGGCGCCGGTTATCAGGATGTATCAAATAGAATTCCAAGTATAAATGCGATTGGAAATGATTTAAACTGGTCTCCAAAATATTCCTTTGATCAATCACTAGAAAATATTCTAGATAATATATAAAATATAAGCAATAGAAAATTATGCCTCTTTATACATTTAAATGTAATTCTTGTAATGAAGTTTTTGAAGTATTGTGTTTGATTTCAAATAGAAGCGATCAAAAATGTCCAAAATGCGAATCAAAAAATTACGAACATCATCATATCACTCCCCTAATAATGGGAGACCCAGTACGCCTTGGGGTCAGAAGAGTGGATGATGGCTTTAGAGAAGTCCTGTCTAAAATTAACAGTGCTAATGGCCGTAAAGCTAATTTAGCGGACAAACTAAGTAGGCGTTAAATGATCTTGAAAAAATTCTATCTCCTGGGAGGGCAATAGTTAATACTGTTGTCCTTTCTTACTTTTAAGAGGGCATACATGGCAAAAATAAAAAGTAATATTCAATTACAACAATCAAGCGTATCTCAACTAGCAATTTCTAATAAATTGAAAATTCGTCTTGATGAAATGTCAGTAATTGAGCCATTGACAGAAAACCAAAGGAGATTTTTTGAAGCATTTGATAAATCCAAAATAATGTTGCTTCATGGAGTCGCAGGAACGGGAAAGACATTTATAGCATTATATCACTCTTTAGACGAGGTTTTAGATAAAACTAAACAGTATCAAAAAGTAATAATTGTAAGATCAGCTGTACCAAGTAGAGATATTGGACATTTACCTGGAGATGAACGAGAAAAAACAGAAGTTTATCAAGAACCATATATAGATATTTGTGAAAGTTTATTTGGTAGACATGATGCGTATCAAAGACTGATTGAACAAAAAGCAATACAGTTTTTAATTACATCTTTCGTTCGAGGAATTACATTGGATGATGCGATTATTATTGTCGACGAGTGTCAAAATATGACTGATATGGAATTAAATTCTATTATTACCAGAGTAGGGGAAAGATCAAAGATTATTTTCTGTGGTGATTTTAGGCAAACGGATTTATACAAGAAAACCGATATGTCTGGACTCAAAAAGTTCATGGCAATTGCAGATATGATGCCCTCATTTAAAATCTTTGAATTTGGTGTTGAGGATATTGTTAGATCCTCATTAGTGAAAGAATATATATTGGCAAGATTAGAATATGAAAATCGGTATGGAGGAAATTAAAAAAATATAAATATAAGAGTCGGTTATCCGCCGACTCTTATTGTCTGAGGAAATTATGTTAGTTGTTACCGATAAAGCATTCATTCAAATCAATCAAGTACAAATAGAAGAAAACGAATTTAGCCCCTTAAGAATTTTTGTAAAAGGTGGCGGGTGCTCAGGTTTTCAGTATGGATTTACTTTCGATGAGATCCAAACAGATGAGGATTTTGTTATTGAAAAAAATGGAACTAAAGTATTAGTTGATCCCATCAGCATGTCGTATCTTGAGGGAGCAGAAGTAGACTATAAAAAAGACTTAACTTCTGCACAATTTGTGATTAAGAATCCTAATGCGACTACAACCTGCGGTTGTGGTTCTTCTTTTTCTGCCTAAGAGGTAAAGATGGGAATTATAATCAGAGGAGCTACAATAAGGCAATTGTATATCGACAATTCTGCCTTTGATACTGTTGAATATCTGGTGGTTGCTGGTGGAGGTGGCGGGGGATCAAATAGAGGTGGTGGCGGTGGCGCAGGTGGTTTTCGTACTGGAGTACAGTTAATTCAACTTGGTTCTAATTTGACTCTTACTGTAGGTGCCGGTGGTAGTGGGGGAAGTAGTGCTAGTAGTGGCGTAACAGGATCAAATTCTGTTTTTGCTTCAATAACCTCTGCTGGCGGCGGCGGTGGTGGCGGGTCTGCATTATCAGGCTTACCCGGAGGTTCTGGAGGTGGTGGTTTTGGTGGTGTTTCGGCCCAACCGGGAGGTGCAGGTAATACGCCATTAGTCTCACCGTCACAAGGCAATAATGGGGGCGCCGGAAGTAGCTCTGCACCTAATTATGGCGGCGGTGGAGGTGGGGGAGCAAGTGCCGGTGGCCTAAATGGAACTAGTACGGTAGGAGGTAATGGTGGGGTTGGAAGCTCCTCATCTATTTCTGGTGCACCTCAAACTTACGCCGGTGGTGGTGGTGGTGGTGTCACTCAAAGTGGAGCTCCCAGAGGTAGTAACGGAGGAGCTGGCGGGGGCGGTGCCGGAGGTTTTTCCGGCGCTGGTTCGGCTGGCTCGGCAAACACTGGAGGCGGTGGCGGTGGTGGCAGCAGCGACGCAGGTGGTGGCGATGGCGGTTCTGGTATAGTTATTCTAAAAGTTCCAACTACAAGAACAGCAGAATTTTCATCAGGTGTAGGTTTTACAGCAAATACAACAAATTCCCCTGGTTATACAATATACTCAGTCACCTCGACATCTACTACTTCAGAAACAGTTGCTTTCTATGAAGCATTTCCCCTTCAATATTTGGTTGTTGCTGGCGGTGGAGCAGGCGTAGGAAATTATGATGCATCACAGGGTGGGGGCGGCGCAGGTGGCCTAATATACAATTCTAATCAACCTTTTAGAACAAATATTCCTTATAGATTAACTATTGGTGCAGGAGGTGCTGGAGGATATGCATATAGTGGTCCAGGGGTAGCCACTAATGGATCTAATTCTGTATTTTCTATACACACAGCAGTAGGTGGAGGTCGAGGAGGTGGCGGTGGCACTCCTGGTGCTAATGGTGGCTCAGGCGGTGGTGGTTCAACGGGAGCTGGTATACTAGGTGGAAATGGTATAGTTGGCCAAGGTAATACTGGTGGTACTGGTAATTCATCAGCAGGGCCTGTTTTCGCGGGCGGTGGAGGAGGGGGAGCAGGAGCGGCAGGTCAAGCTGCTACTACTAATAGAGGCGGAAATGGAGGTATAGGTTTAGCATATTCTATAACTGGTTCAAGTATATACTATGCCGGAGGTGGAGGTGGAGGAAGTCAAGGGGCAACTGTTCAAGCATTAGGTGGTCTCGGTGGGGGAGGGGATGCAGGCATAGTACCTGGTGCTAATAATGGTAAAGCTGGAAATGTAAATACGGGAGGGGGAGGCGGAGGCGGAAATAAAGACGCTGGCCAGACTTCTGATGGTGGCGCAGGTGGTTCAGGTATTGTTATTCTTCGTATACCTCAAGGTAAGATTGCAGAATTTTCTTCTGGTGTAACATTTGTACAAAATACGAGTGTTGGCACAGACGTAGTCTACTCGGTATTAGCAACATCAACTACATCAGAAACAGTTACATTCTATGATGGCGATTTCACATTAGATTTTCTTTTAATTGGTGGCGGGGGTGCTGGCACACCAGGAGCAGGTAATGGTGGTGCTGGAACAGGTGGTGGCGGTGGTGGATTTTTATCCGGTACATCATATCCCGTAAGAAGAAATATACCATACAATATTGCAATTGGACTTGGTGCTGCAGGAGTAGCTAGTCCTTCCAATGCAATTGGTTCAATGGGTAGTAATACATCTTTTGGTTCGCAAATAGCATATGGTGGTGGCGGTGGTGGTTCAGGAGTTATTAATAGTGTTGGAGGCAATGGTGCAACTGGCGGGGGAGGTGGCAACCAACCTGCGTCACCTGCTCCTGCTTATTTTGGTGGTAATGCTATTTACTTTGGACAAGGATATGGTGGCGGTGCAGGATCGCTGGGCGGTTACAATGCTGGTGGCGGTGGTGGTGCTGGAGGCCTCGGTGGCGATGCCCAACCAAATACCCCGGGTGCTAGAGGTGGTAATGGCGGTATTGGTAGAATATCATCTATATCTGGTTCGGCAGTTTATTATGGTGGCGGCGGCGGTGGCGGGTCTCAAAGTACAGCTGGTATCGGCGGTGTCGGTGGATTGGGTGGGGGAGGACAGGGCGGAAATTATGTAGCACCTGCTGCTGGTATTTTTGGTGGTGACGGAGGAGATAGTTTAGGCGGTGGAGGTGGTGGCGCAGGCGGCTCACTTTCTCCCGGAAGAGGGGGTAAAGGTGGTAATGGTGTTATTATATTCAAACTACCAAGTGATTATACTGCAGAATTTTCAACTAATGTTGCTTATCATGCTAATTCTGTCGGAAGTCAAACTCTTTACAAAGTAATTTCTACACCAACAAACTCCAATGTTACTTTCTATAGTAACACTGTTAGTATTGATTATTTAGTTGTAGCTGGAGGCGGTGGTGCTGGTCGTGGCGCACCCAATGATAATACTTCTATGGGTGGTGCTGGTGCTGGTGGTATGCTAGATGCCAACAGAGTACCATTTAGATTATTTGTTCCATATACATTAACTGTGGGTTCAGGTGGCGCAGGTTCTTCTACACTTCAGACTGTTGGCGGTAAGGGTAACGATTCTGTTCTTGGTTTTGTCAGAGCAGATGGAGGCGGAACAACCGCTCAAGCGGGTGGTTCCGGTGGTGCTGGATCCACTTACGGTGGCACATCAGGAACAGGTGGTGCGGGTAATGGTAGATTTGGTGCAGTCCCAGACCCAATTCAAGGAAACTATGGCGGAGGTTCCCCAAGCTCGGGTGCTGGCAATATGTTTTCGGGCGGCGGCGGTGGCGCTGGCCAGCAGGGTGGCAACACTGAAGCTGGCCCACAAACTTCACCTGCAGGTGTTGGAAGAGGTGGTAACGGAAGATTATCCTCTATCACCGGTGTATCTACCTATTATGCAGGTGGCGGAGGTGGTGCACCTGGTGGTTATGGTGGTACTGGTTCCGGTGTGGGTGGTTTAGGTGGTGGTGGATCAACTGCTACATCTGGCAATGTTAACACTGGTGGTGGTGGTGGTGGTGCTGTCGGCGCCCAATCTGGTGGTTCTGGTGGTTCTGGTATTGTTGTATTTAGAGCACCAACAAGTGTCGCTGCAGTGTTCTCTCCAGGCGTAACCTATAGATCAAATACAATTGCTTCTAATGGAAACGTAACCTATATTGTTACAGCAACTTCTACAGCATCTGAAAATGTTATCTTCTATCCAAGTGCTATTGAGGTAGCATATTTGGTGGTTGGTGGCGGGGGAGCTGGAGGCGCAGGAGCAGCGGGTAACTGGCGACAAGGCGGTGGCGGCGGTGGTGGTGGATTTAGAACAAGTCTTGGTACTTCAGGTGGATTAACCTCTGCGGAAGCAAATCTATTCATTGCACCGGACACAAATTATGCTTTAACTGTGGGTGCAGGCGGGGCAGTAACATCAACAGCAGGTGCCGCTGGATCATCTGGTTCTAATAGTGTATTCTATAATATTATTTCTATTGGTGGCGGCGGCGGTGGCGGTCTTGACAGCAATTTCGGTGGAAATGGTGGATCTGGCGGTGGAGGGGGAGTTTACTCCCCCTCCCAACAATTTGGTTATTCTTTATCTATTCCTGGATTAGGTTCTAATATAGGTTTTGAGGGCGGAGCAGGAACTCCGAGCACTAGAAATTTGGACTCAGCTGGGGGTGGAGGCGGTGGCGCGGGTCAAAAAGGATTCGATGCAGTAAATGGGGCGGCAGGAGGCAGAGGTGGAAACGGACTCTTTTCTATTATTTCTGGTTCTAATATTGCATATTCTGGGGGCGGTGGTGGCGGAGCACAGGGACCTAG
>Ga0214923_10008907_pt1 | contig 10549 bp, 7 predicted proteins | sample LL1510_MetaG_FD_177993 | JGI IMG/M metagenome (GOLD analysis project Ga0214923, IMG submission 177993) | Freshwater microbial communities from Lake Lanier, Atlanta, Georgia, United States - LL-1510 | ecosystem: Environmental > Aquatic > Freshwater > Lake | place: USA: Georgia | collected 2015-10-15
TGCCGTCTTTGTCGGCATCAATTCCGCTATCAAATGCACCCGGACAAGAATCCTTACTGTCTTCGATTCCATCTCCATCGGCATCTAGGTCATTTTCTGGAATATAAATAGGCTGCGATATATCTATTTGTTCATTGCCTTCTCCGTCTCCGACTATGTCTAGGCTAGTTTCTCCGCCATCAGTATTGTTTGGAATTGTAACTTCACTGTTAATGTCGCCTTTATCATCCGTATTTACTTCGCTAATTTGTTGGCCATTTGATCCGCCAAGTTTTACTTTGTATTTAGTTTTGGGCTTCAGACCGTTTGACGAACCCTTGACTTTAACGGTAGTTTTTCTGCCTTTTTTAGCGACTTTAGGTGTTATTTTAGACGGTTTTTTAGTTAGTATGGTGCGTCCAGATTTGGGAGCCTTAAGTACTGAATCTTTATTGCTCACTGCTGTTTTTTTTATAGCTGAGCTAAAATTTTTAGTTTGTTCTAAAATCGCTTGTTCAATTAATTCATGCCCTCTTGAATTAGGGTGATAGCTTTCAGCCCCATAAAAATTAATTCCTAAAATTCCACTGTCTTTACCAGCCGTTAGGCCATTCATGGCTATATTATTAGAGTCTGCCTCGCAGAGCCTATGCCCTAAAAGTGAATTTTCAACATCAACATACTCAACTCCGGCAGAAGCAGCAGAGCTAGAAATTGTATTGTTGATATAAACTACCATTTCGTTAATGAACTCAATTTCATTCTTATTTAAGTGAACATTTAGGCCACAACTTCCTTTATCGGAAACCATTATTGGGTAGCCCAGAGCATAAACTGTGCTGCTAGGTGACTGAGCTTTAATTTGTTTGAATAAACTCACCCATCTTTTGGCTGTTTTATCGACTAAATTTGTCATTTCAACCCTGTCTTCGTAAGTGTTGAAGCAAACATTTGAGCTTTGATGAGCGCTTACATGGGGCACAGCACAATTCTCTAATATATCTCCAAACCCTACATCATTACCTCCAACAGAAACCGTAACAACCCTCGGCTGGTATGCCCCAACAAACCGATTCTGGGCAATGTATCCCGGCAAAAAATTGGTATTTATAGCGTTTAGCAATGAAGAGTTATTGACTGAAAGATTGTAGTAGCTGTAATTATTATCGACCTGTCCTTGATAACTTATGTCGGTACTGCCTACATCGTCAATTTTGGCGCCAGAACAAGCCACCGAGTGAGCGCTGTCTGCACTAAAAAGGTCTTTCCTGAGCAGCAAGGGATAAGACCTAATTGATAAATGACAGTGGTTAGTATCGCTATCCGTTCCTAATAAATAATCAAAGGCCCCTTCCCCAGAGGTATAAGAATCACCTAAGGCCAAATAGTCAATTTGATTGGTGATTTCGGTTTCGGGAGCCAGTTCGTATATTCCGTTACTATTCGGGTTACTTGATATTACTTCAAAACTAATTAAGCCTGAATTTATAAACCTAAGGTGTTTTATAGAGCTAATATCACCAATCTTACTCTTAATAAACGGTCTGTAGTCATAAGATTTACAGTAACCACTTCGTGTTTCCATTACATTGCTAGAGCAAGTGCTCAAATCGTATACTTTGAAGCTTTGGTCGTCGTAATTCGATATTGCCACATAGTTACCGTCATCGCTTATCGCAACCTGTGACCGCAGCGAGCCACCACCTCCAAGACGTGCAAAAGATGGCGCAAACGCCAGAACATTATTTGTTGAAATGTTTAGCCTAACAAATGAACCATAGGTAGTTTCTGCCACCATATAAGATCCATAGTTAGAAAAACTAATTGTTTGAGGGTTTATTACAAGCCGTCGTCCAGATGAGTCCGCTAATAGTGTTTCTGGAAAACTAGTAATTTGTTTGCCAGTTATTTGCATTAAAATATTGCGCTTATCAGTCATATTGCCTATAGGATTTTTATACATCGCTAAATAAGCACCTTCCGTAGGTGCTGGCAACATCTGTAGCAATGCTTCCGAGCCTTTCCATGGCACCAATAAGTCACGATCATTGTATGGTGTGATTTGCAAACCCTCATCTGTGCCGTTGAAAATAACAGTATAAGTGTCGGTATCGATGAGTCCGTAAGCTGTTTCTATAAAACATCCGGTTTTTTTATTGCTAGTTGCAGCTTGACGGTATTCAACAAGAGTACAGTCTAAGTTTTCGAAATAATACGGCTCATGCTGCGGCCCTATTTGGTTGCTTATTTTTTTGACTGTCATTACTTTGGGGCTTGCCCAGCTAGAGGTAGTACCAGTACTGAGCGCGGCGATTTGTGCCCCGATGCTAAAAAGTAATAAAAGGAAGATTATTGAGGCAAGAAACGATACTGTCCATTTTTTTGATTCGAACATAACAGTTCAAATATCATTTTTATTGCAGGCATTCGCAACTTGAAAACAGCCTATTTAATGAAAATTTCACGATAATTTAATCCAAATTCGGTTTATAATAAAAATATGCAGGAGACTATATTTACCAAAATTATCAGGGGTGAAATTCCCTCTTTTAAGGTGTATGAAGATGATAAGACATACGCATTTTTAGATATTAACCCTATTCAGCCCGGACACACACTGGTGGTGCCTAAAAACCCCATGGAGTTTTTATGGGACCTAGAAAGCGAAGATTACCAGGCTGTAATGGCAACGGTACAAAAAGTCGGTCAACAGATAAGAAAAAAGCTAAATCCAAAGTATGTTGGAATCGAGGTGCTTGGCATGGATGTGCCTCATGCTCATGTTCACGTCTTTCCTTTTAATACTAAAGAAGAATTTAGGCATATTCCACAGCCTGAAGATGCTCCCTCTACAGATGTGTTGGCGGAAATGGCTAAAAAACTGCAATTAAGTGTAGAATAAAACCATGACTATTTTATATGCAATCTTTTTTGGGGCTGGTTTGGCGGCAATCGCCTACGGTTTTATAGGCAAAAGAGTCGGTATTAGCAACCAGAAGCAGATCTATACAGTTGTTGGCGTGGTTTTCGTAATGGCCAGCATATTTTTCTATACGATTTTAGCCATGCTACCCAAGAATTAATATAGCCATTTAGTACTACAATCTATTTGGCTTAAAAAGGCTGATTTGGTATTATATGGCTATGGATGAGAAGAGTTTGGGTAGGCAGCTCCAAAGTATGCGCCTTGGCGCTAATTTAACACAGCAACAGCTTTGTCAGAAGGCTAATATTAGCTTTTCAACGCTAACTAAAATTGAGCGTGGAGCTATCAAGTCGCCTTCTATTTTCACTGTTTTAGCAATTGCCAATGCTGTCGGTGTTGGACTAGACGAACTCATCGGTAACAGATCAGGACATGCCCCCGGTAGAGTTCTCAAAAAAACCAAAAGTGGTAACAGTTTTATATATTTCGATGTTAATGGCTGCTTGGTACATTTCTATCAAAGAGCTTTCGCCAAGCTGGCAGAAAGCACTGGGGTGCCATCCGATATGGTGGAAACAGCTTTTTGGCACTTCAATGATGAAGTGTGCAAAGGCACGATATCTATCTCTGAATTTAACGCCAAACTCGCCAAGAAAATAGGCGTAGATAGTGTTCGTTGGCAGGATTTTTATTTGGAAAATGTTGAGCCCATAGCCAAGATGCAGGAAACCCTGAAGTGGGCTAGCGAAAGGTATCGAGTTGGACTGCTTACCAACATCATGCCAGGACTGCTTAGCGCCATGCGTAAAAACGAACAATTACCGAACATACACTATGATGCTATTGTTGATTCTTCAGAGGTGGCAGCCGTAAAACCAGAACCTGAAATTTTCGAAATTGCTCGCGAAAAAGCCGGAGTGCCTGCAAATCAAATACTACTTATTGATGATTCCAGAGTAAACCTTATGGCAGCCGAAAAGCAGGGTTGGCACACATTGTGGTTCGATGACTCCCGCGTAGAAGAGTCCGTTAAACGCGTTTTAAGCGCCCTACAACCGGCCGATTAGTTACTAAAGCGCTTTGCTTCCGTTTGGATATTTTCAAGCCTCATTTCGGCTTCCTGAAGCTGATTCTTTGTTTGCTCAACTATCTTAGCTGGAGCGTTATCTACATAGCTTTTATTTGCCAGACGACTTTTAAGAATTTTGATTCCTTGCTCTTCTTGACTGGCTTTTTCGTTCAACTCGGCAACATATTTTTTAGCTTCAGATGCTTCTATGTTTAGCCAGCAATCCGACTTTGTGCTGGTTAGTTTCATACCACTTCCCTGCTCTACAATACCAATGGCTTTGAGTCTAGCCAGACGCTTAATAATTTCAGAATTTTCATTAACTATTTCAGATTTAATAAAGTTCAAAATTACGTCTTTAGCACCAAGTGCCTTAATGATATACCTCGACTCGCTAATAATGGCTTTAACTTCTGTAAAATCTGTAGCCTTAACATCATTAAATTTAATAATTTCAGAATAATTTAATTTGGCTAGAATGGAATTTTCCCATGCTAGATTTTGCCAAATAGTTTCAGTTAGGAACGGCGCAAAAGGATGAGCAATAATCAGACATTCTTTCAAAATTTTTGCCAAAAAAGCATCGCTGGATAGTGACTTATTGGCCTCGATATACCAGTCGGCAACATCATCCCAGATGAAGTGATAAATCAAATCATAGGCCTCGCCGAAGCGATAATTATCTAGAGCTTTTTGAACCGATTGTTGAGTGCTCACCAATCTGGAGCCAATCCAGTGATCAGCTGTAGTTTGTGGTGTAGCAGAATCATCAAAGCTGAAATTCTCCGGCAAAACACTGTCTATGTAGCGAGATATGTTCCATAGCTTATTTCCAAAATTTCGAGCTGCAACTATCCTCGGTTCGCTAAAAGGCTGATTGTGTCCAGCAGTGTGACCGGTAATCAACCCCATACGTACGGCATCAGCTCCGTACTTGTCTATGAAGTCCATTGGATCAACAACATTGAATTTGCTCTTGCTCATCTTGATGCCTTTTTCATCCAAAATCATGCCGTGCATGTAAACCTCTTTGAACGGAATTTCCCCTGTTACGTACAGTCCAAACATAATCATTCTGCTAACCCACGGATAGAGAATGTCCATTCCTGTTTCCATTAGACTCAATGGATAATGCTGGTTGAACTTGTCTCCATTAGGATAATCGAGAGTGGCGTAAGGCCATGAGCTACTGCTAAACCAGGTGTCAAAAACGTCACTATCGCGAACATATTTTTGTCCATTAACTTCGATAGTTTCTTGATTAACGCGTTCATCGTAAATCCAGTCGTCAGGGTTATTGGCGTTCACGAAAGCGGGTATCGGGATTCCCCAGGCAATTTGCCGGCTAATATTCCAGTCTTTAAGCTGTCTTAAGTAGTTAATTAACTGATGTTTTTTAGCACTGGGATAGAAGTTTATTTTGTTATCTTCAAGCACTTTTATTGCTTTTTCGGCTAGAGGCTTCATGTCTATGAACCACTGTTCTTTTAGTAACGGTTCGATCACTGTATCGCATTTATAACAATGTCCAACGCTGTGAGTCATGTCTTCGGTTTTTCTGAGCAAGCCCTTCGCATCTAAGTCTTCAACAATTTTTTTGCGGGCTTCTTTAACAGTTAGTCCACGGTAATTTTCTGGAGCCTCATCTGTTATTTTGCCCTGATGATCAATAACGGTAATTTTAGGTAGGTCATGGCGCTCACCGACTTCAAAGTCATTAAAATCATGAGCAGGGGTCACTTTAACGGCGCCCGTGCCATATGCTTTATCTACAAACCCATCTGCTAATACCGGTATTTCTCTTTTAGTAAGAGGTAAGTGCACTGTTTTACCAATATATTTTTTGAATCTGTCATCGTCAGGAGCAACTGCCACCGCAGTATCGCCGAGCAGGGTTTCAGGGCGGGTTGTAGCCACAATTATCTCCCCTTCCCCGTCTGTTAGTGGATAGGCGATGTACCATAAATGTCCAGCTTGGTCTTTGTGAGTAACTTCATAATCAGCAAAACCAGTATTATGTTTGGTGCAGTAATTCACTAGTCTTTCACCTCTGTAAATTAAGCCTTCATCCCACATTTTCTTAAAAGTTGTGTAGGCCAAATTAACGACCTTTTTATCGAGACTAAATGTAAAAGAATCCCAATCGGCACTAGTGCCAAGACGCTTAACCTGACCTGTTAAATTATCTCTGTTGGATGCTACAAAATCCCATACTTGGCTGTATAACTGTTCACGTGAAAAATCAAAGCGACTCTTGCCCTGCTCTTCTAGTTTTCTTTCGTATACCACCCAGGTTTCGAAGCCAGCGTGATCGGCTCCCGGAACTAACAGCACGTTATCTCCTTTTTGACGGTGGTAACGACATGCAATATCTTCGATTGTCAGAGTTAAGGCATGTCCAGCATGTAGATTGCCGTTAGCATTAGGTGGTGGTATGACAATCGTGAAAGGGTCGCCCTTCCCTGTTGGTTTAGCAACTTCTTGGTCTTCCCATATTTTAGATATTTTACCTTCGTGCTCACTCGGCTCGTAGGTTTTACTGAATTTCATAGTGCTATAATAACACCTTGAAAGACCAATTAAAACAGATTAAAAGCATTGACTAAATACTCAAAATATACTAAAGTATTCTCTTATGTCGGTGGTAAAACCTTCTTCACATGAAAATTTTCAGCCTCTAACAGATGAGCAGATAGGCAGTTTGTATGCTGCCGTCGGCAATCATGAAGGCAAAGCTATAGTCCTAGGCGGAATGGAGCCTAATTACAGATACAGAGCTACAGAACTTCATCGTGATCTTTTTGTAAGCCCTCAGGGCGCCAACCCAGCATTTATAGGCACCAATAATCCTTATGAGTGGGCGCAGAACTCTTTTGTGCCAAATGAGCTAGTCAGGGAAGAGCATAATGATTGCCGAGAATACGTTGTTACGGACTTTGGTTATAACGAGGGTCGTAGCCTGGCTGGATGGCAGTTAGACCTATCTCTTGATATGCCTGATTCAATCAGTTTGAGAGGTGTATTAGGCATGTCTAAAACAAGAGCAAATAAGGCCAATAAACCGGCCATAGACCGCTTAAATATTCTCAAGATACTAGATCAGGAAGTTAGTTTGTCGGCCGTCATGCTTTCAGAAAAGCTAAATATTAATAAGCGAACAATGACAAATAATATTGACTGGTTAGTGAGGCAGGGAATAGTAGAGTATGATGCAGTCCATTCTCGTCAGCTTCCATCAGGCATAAGCTATGAGCTAGCACGGCACTTCGATCTGTCTGCCAATGGCGGAAGTATGCGCGAAGCTATTTACGGCACAATAACAGAGATGCAAAAAGATGGTCGTACTATTTTTTCTGTTTCTGACTTATTAAGCAACACCGAAAATATCTACACTACCAAGAATTTCAATATTGAAAGCCACCGCAAGCATGCTTACCAAATAATTAATGAACTAATTGAAAAAGGTCATCTAACTAAAACCAAAAGTCCAGAAATTAAATCTGAAATTTCATTAAATCCATTTATGAAAACAATAGTGCGTCAGATTTTATACGTATCAGATGGAGTACGCCAAAATGACCCAGATTTTATTAAAGAAGGTCACCTAATCATGGACTCAATACTTGTTGATGATGAAATGGTCAAAGAATTAGTACGCAAAGCTTTCAGTAATTCACCAGAAGCCAACGGACTAGGTATAGATATTAGATCAAAAGCCGTCGTTTCCTTCATTGAAAATAATCCTGGAGCGGGTCTTAAACAAATAGCGGAGGGGCTAGAAGAGCAGGGGTTAACAAAAAATTCAGTTCGCGAAACACTTGGCATACTAAGGAAAAAAGGCAAGCTAGTGGCTGTGCCCGTGAAGGGGGCCAACACCTGGCATCTTGCTGACTAGACAGTGAGGCTTGGCTCAATGGCCAATTTATAAGGATCAGCCACCGGCTGATTTTTTTGTGCCTTATAGTAGCCTAGGGCGGCAATCATAGCGGCGTTGTCGGTACATAATTTAATATCTGGACAGATTAATTCAACCGGTAGTGAAGCGTTCAATTGTTGCCGAAGTTCGGCATTAGTAGCTACACCACCGGCTAGTACAACGCTGGCTGGGTTGAACTCCTCGAAAGCCTTTTTAGCCTTATTGATAATAGTTTGAATGGCTACACGCTGAAAACTAGCTGCAATATTAGCCTTCTGAGCCTCAGAGAGCTTTTCTGATAGTTTAGTGGATGGAAAATCCAGACTTACTCCAGCTTCGCGTTGAGCCAGCCTTAAAACGGCTGTTTTGAGCCCTGAAAAACTAAAATCATAACCTTCCATCTTGGCTATAGGCAGCTCATAGGCGTTTTGGTCGCCAATTTTTGCAAGTTTTGCAATGTTCGGGCCGCCGGGGTAGGGCAGTCCGATAATCTTGGCTACCTTATCGAAGGCTTCACCAATAGCATCATCTTGAGTTTGTCCCAAAAGCTTATAGTCAAAGTGATCTTTGAACAACATCAATTGTGTATGACCCCCGGAAACCACCACCGCTAAAATCGGAAAACCAGGCATTTTGGATGACTTTATGTCCTTGACATCTGACTGATTGATAAAACTAGCATATACATGAGCAAGTACATGATTAATGTCATAAAGAGGCTTATTGTTGATTATTGCCAAAGTTCTAGCTGTCATTACCCCAATCAGCAGGCTGCCACCAAGCCCAGCCCCATTGGTAACCGCGATTCCATCTATGTCTTCAAATGTGCATTCCGCATCGGCCAAGGCCTGGTTAATGACTGGCATCATTACCTCGATATGGCTCCGAGCAGCAATTTCTGGTACTACACCACCATAGGCAACATGCAGATCACTACTGCTCGCAATTACACTACTAAGTAGATGGTTGCCATTTTCGACAACTGCCGCTGCAGTTTCGTCGCAACTACTTTCAATCCCTAAAATACGCATATCTATCAGGATAACATGTCAAAAAACCGTAGCATTTTAGGCTATACTAAAAACAATGAATCCGCGAAAAATTATAAAAAAATTTATTCCTCGCAATTTATTTTGGCGCGTAGAGCCCTACGGCCATCTGTTAGAGGCTGTATTTTTTAATATAATTAATGGTTTTCCAGCTCGAGGCATGAAGGTGATTGGAGTTACCGGTACCAATGGCAAAACCACAACGTCATTTATGATACAAAAAATGCTAACAGACGCTGGAATTAAGTCGGGCCTTATGAGCACTGTTGGTTACGGTGTTGGAGACGACATTAAGCCTCAAATTCATCACATGACTAATGTTAGCGTGCCTGAATTGATGCAAAGACTGAAGTGGATGAAAAGCCAGAGTATTGAGTGGCTAGTTCTAGAAACCACATCTCATGCATTGGCTCAAAACAGAGTATGGGGAGTGCCATATTCTATCGCGGTTCTCACCAACCTTACTCACGAACACCTCGACTATCACCGTACTTTTGAGCGCTACCGCAACGCCAAGCGCAAACTATTTAAGACTGCTAATAAAAACAAATCAGGCCTAAGACTAGGCATAATCAATGCCGAAGATCCTTCTGCAGAGTATTTCGCTAGCGACATCAAGAACACCGTTTTATATGGGGTCAAAAAGGGTGATTTAAAAGCTTCAGACGTCAAACTGAACCCGTCAGGGAGTAGCTATAAGGCTACGATTGAAGGCTCAACTTACAACATAAAATGCCACATTCCAGGAAGCTTTAATGTTTACAATTCACTAGCTGTTGTAGCAGTTGGCAGAGCAGTGGGATTAAGCGAAAAACAGATAGAGAAGGGGATTAGTGCGCTCAAAGAAGTGGAAGGTCGCATGACAATAATCGACGAAGGCCAAGATTTTGATGTAATTGTAGATTTTGCTCATACACCAGATAGCTTTGAAAAGCTATTCAAAGACCTAAAACCGGTAGTAAAAGGTAAGTTGATTGTAATGTTTGGGTCTGCCGGACGGCGAGATGAAGCTAAGCGTGCGGTGCAGGGTGAACTAGCCGGAAAATACGCCGACGAGGTAATCATTACAGAGGAAGATGACCGCGATATAGACGGCAATGAAATCATGAATCAAATTGCCGAGGGTGCTAAAAAAGCCGGTAAAACACCCGAAAAAGACCTATTTATGATCTTAAATCGCACAGAGGCGATTAACTTTGCGGTTCAAAGAGCAAGCGCCGGGGATACGGTTCTACTACTAGGAAAGGGTCATGAAAAAACCATTGAAAGAGCCGACGGCGAACACCCTTGGGACGAGATAGCCACCACCAAAAAAGCACTAGCGAAAAATTGACATTTATGATATAATTGACCTATGTCAAAAGAATCATTCCATAACTTTATAACCATAAGTGCGCTCGATACTGAAGCTAAAAAAACTCCAGCCCAAGAGCCTGTTAAAGCTGAGTCTGACTCTAATACTTTAAGTGAATTTGATTCTTGGGTGCTACGTGCTCTTTCCAATCGAATAATGACCGATAAGGGCGACATAGAAGAGGCTAAATACGAATTAGAGCAAAGCCAACCCAGTCACATAGACGACCCGCAAGATCAGGCTCGACATTTAATGA
>Ga0214923_10008908_pt1 | contig 10549 bp, 10 predicted proteins | sample LL1510_MetaG_FD_177993 | JGI IMG/M metagenome (GOLD analysis project Ga0214923, IMG submission 177993) | Freshwater microbial communities from Lake Lanier, Atlanta, Georgia, United States - LL-1510 | ecosystem: Environmental > Aquatic > Freshwater > Lake | place: USA: Georgia | collected...
CCTCTTGCACCCGATATTCGAACCGACAACCTAAACGTGTGCCATCACCGAGGAGGCGTTCGAAATGCGGAAGATCGTGGGGCGTGGAAATGATCAGGATTTCCCGAATTCCTGCCATCATCAGCACTGAAAGCGGGTAATAAATCATGGGTTTGTCGTAGACGGGCATGAGTTGTTTACTCATGGCGAGGGTCAGGGGGTGCAGACGCGTGCCGGAACCTCCGGCCAAAACAATGCCTTTCATAAAATGGAATGCACAAAAATAGCCAATATGTTCCTCAATGTCTACCTGATTTCTATCTTTGCAGCCTAAAATTGACGTACACATCATGAGAGAAATTCAAATGCGTGAAGCGCTGCGAGAGGCCATGCAAGAGGAGATGCGCCGCGATGATACTGTGTTTTTGATGGGTGAGGAAGTGGCACAATACAATGGTGCCTACAAGGTGAGTCAGGGCATGCTCGATGAATTCGGAGCCAAGCGCGTCATAGACACCCCCATAGCCGAGCTTGGTTTTGCTGGTATTGGCGTGGGTGCCGCGATGAACGGATTGCGGCCAATTATTGAGTTCATGACATTCAATTTTTCTTTGGTGGCCATCGATCAGGTGGTGAATGCTGCGGCCAAAATGTTGAGTATGTCGGGTGGTCAATTCGGCGTGCCTATGGTGTTTAGAGGGCCCTCGGGCTCTGCCGGCACCTTGGGTGCTCAACACTCACAAGTTTTTGAAAGTTGGTATGCTCAGGTGCCCGGACTCAAAGTAGTTTCTCCATCCAATCCCTACGATGCCAAAGGCTTGTTGAAGTCTGCGATCCGCGATAATGACCCTGTCATTTTTATGGAGTCGGAGCAGATGTATGGCGACAAAGGTGAGGTGCCCGAAGGGGAATACCTGATTCCGATTGGGATGGCCGATGTGAAGCGCGTGGGTACGGACGTCACCCTGGTTTCCTACAATAAGATGATGAAAGTCGTATTGGAAACCGCCCGATTGTTAGAGGCAGAAGGCATTTCAGCGGAGGTCATCGATTTGCGTAGTATTCGACCACTCGATCACCAAACGATACTATCGAGTGTTCGCAAAACTAATCGACTTGTAGTGGTTGACGAGAGTTGGCCTTTTGCATCCATTTCCTCAGAAATAGCGTTTAGGGTTCAAAGAGACGCGTTCGATGATTTAGATGCTCCAGTATTGCGTGTGAATGGGGCTGATGTGCCCATGCCCTATGCCCTTCCCCTTGTACAGGCTTATTTGCCGTCGGTGGAGAAAGTAATGAAGGCAGTCAAAGAGGTGATGTATCTGGCCAAGCCCTAGGATACCTGTGAATTGAGCTGATATTTTTTACCTGATCGAGTAAACCTAGAGCATCGGGGTTTGTCCTAGGCCGGTCTATGAATCAAGGCGAACACAAACCGGAGCAAGACCCTATTGAGCAGGAAATTATTCAGCTTTACGCATCGGGAGCAGGAGATTCCGCCTTGCGCCTCATGATGCGGACTTTTCAACAAGTGCTCTATAAGCACATCCGACGTATGGTGGTCGACCACGATGCTACCGATGACCTCCTCCAAATGACATTCATCAAGGCCTGGCAGAATTTGGGTCATTTCCGGGGCGATTCTCGTTTGAAAACCTGGCTTTACACTATAGCGAGTAACCAATGCCTAAGCTATTTGAAAAAGAAGCGGCGTGTGTTTTTTCTGTCCATTCACGACATCGAGCCTGAATTGAACCGTCAGTTAAAGGCCGGAACTGATGTGCTGGATGGTGATGAAATTAGTTTGCGTTTGCAGTCAGCCGTGCTTCAATTGCCTGATAAGCAGCGTTTGGTTTTCAACATGAAATATTTTGATGAGTTGGATTATGAGACGATGTCGCGCATCACTGGGACGTCAGTAGGTGCGCTGAAAGCTTCCTATCACCACGCCGTTCAGAAAATTCAAAAACAAATTAAGAATTCGGATTAAACCTCTATAAATCACCCTTGTCAAACTCTTTTTATGAACCATTTGTTCGATCCACTTCCTCCGCCAAGCGATTCGTTTTCCGCTCCCTACGGCTATTTTGAAAATTTGCCAGCGCGTACGTTGAGCAGACTGCATTCAGGGGCGGCCACTGTTCAAAAAACATCCCCTCTTTGGCGTTTTAAATGGAGTGGCCTTGCTTTTTTATTGGTTTTATCTTTTTTGATTTGGGGACGTATGGCTCAGTGGGGTGGTCAAACTCTTGAAAAGAGTCATAACCTAGCGCTCAATGCGGCGTTAATCGATCTTCCAGAAACCGCGCGCATAGATTATCTGCTGTCCCACTCTCCCTCGCCAGACCCCGAATGGTTATCGGTAACAGAAATGTCCACCACACCCATCATCGAAGCCAGAATTGCCGCAGAAGTTTTGGATGAGAATACTGAAACCTACATGCCTGCAGATTATGAGTGGGCATTAATGACTGAAATTGAATTAATCGATACACCATGAAAATGATCACTAAGTATTTTGTTTTAACCACCATGCTGTGTTCTGTATTGGCTCTACATGTTGAGGCGCAACGGTCGGGGGGTGCAGGGCACGGAATGAGAGAAATTGGCAAGGAGGAGCGGCAAGAGCGCATTAAAGCCCTTAAGGTGGCCTACATAACAAGAGAATTGTCGCTCACAGAACGTGAGGCGCAGGTTTTTTGGCCGGTCTACAATAAGCATTCCGATTTACGCGAACAAAAGCAAAAGGCCATCATGCAATCACGCGCTGGTAGCGGGGGAAATGGGGTTCAGAGCTACTCGGGCGAGTCTGTAAAAATGTTGGATGAGTACTTTAGGCTCCGCCAGGAAGAATTGGAAGCTGAGCGACAATACTATCAGGCCATTCGGGAGGTTTTGCCTGAGCCAAAAGTGGCCTTGCTCCTTCAGGCAGAACATAGGTTTCATCGGGAGGTTTTGGCCAGCCTAAAGGCCGGAGCCCAAAGTGCACCTTCAGTTCGTCCTCTGAATCCAGGTCGCCCAATGCCTCCGAGATAGCAGTATTTACATTACGGCATCCCTATTTTCTCCCTCCACCCGGTTTTAGTGGCCTGATTTCTACATCAACGGTGAGAAAATTAGGGGAGGTTTCAAGCAGTTCGCGAAGCAGGTTAGCGACGTCTTCCGACCGCAACATATGTTCGTTGGGTTCGATGCCCGGAATGAGGTCGAAAAAATTCGTGGACACCGACCCAGGGTAAACGCAGCTTACTTTAATGCCAAATTCTCTGAGTTCGGCATACAGAGAATGTGAGAAGCCGCGAACGGCAAATTTGGTAGCACAATAAGCACTGGTCTGCGCCATAGCTTGAAGGCCGGCAATAGAACTGATATTAATAATGTGCCCCATGCCGTTTTGTTTGAGAATGGGTACAAGCGCACGCGTGGCCAACATAAGTCCGTGCACGTTGGTATTGAACATCCGGTACCAATCGTCGATTGGCAGTTCCTCAATGCGGCCAAATAGTCCAAATCCCGCATTATTGATGAGTCCATAGATCTCCTTAGACCCCCAATGGTTCAGCGTCGCTTCTAAGGCTGCATTCACCTGATCTGGTTCGGATACATCGCAGGCGATAAAGTGAAATGAAGGGTGCACGAATGAGGGGACGTTTCGGCCCCACCCAACTACGCGATAGCCCAGGCTGCACAACAATTCTGCAGTAGCACGGCCGATGCCTTTACTCACACCAGTAATAATAATGACTCGATTTGTGCGCATATAGATATTTTTTGTTGGTAAATATAGGCCATTAGTCCATAAGCGTGGTGGGTTTTGTCGGCGCAAGGAGCAGCTTCTCAGCCATACCCAAGTCGTCGGCTTCCGGAGCCAATTTATCTCGTCGCCACCGCAAAATTCTCGGAAACCGTAGCGCGAGTCCCGATTTATGTCGCCCGCTTTTTTGGATGCCTTCAAAACCGATTTCGAATACGAGTTCGGGTGTAACGGTGCGTACAGGGCCAAACCTATCTGTAGTATGGCCCTTGATCCATGCATCAACTTCTCGAATTTCTGCGTCGGTCAGTCCACTATACACTTGTGCGATGGGCAGGAGTCGCGTTCGGCTATGGTCCCAAATCGCCATGCTGTAATCGGTAAATAAGCTCGACCTCCTGCCGTGTCCGGGGCGTGCGTACAGTAGCACCGCGTCGAGTTGCATGGGATCCATTTTCCATTTCCACCAATGACCCCGTTTGCGGCCCGACTCATAGCATGAGCCCGCGCGTTTGAGCATTAGTCCTTCCGATCCTTGGTGACGTGCTTCTTGCCTTTTCTGGTTCAGATCGCGCCAATCCGTCCCTTGAATCAGTGGCGACGCTTGTAACAATGGGTGATTCAGGGTTTCTATGAGCGTCTCCAGGAGCATACGTCGTTCTGATAAGGCTTTTTGACGTATGTCCTCGCCTTCCTGCTCCAAGAGATCGAAAGCGTACACGAATACGGGGTATTGTGTTACCATGCGTGCGGATGGCTTCGTTCGTCCGAGTCGTTTTTGCAGGTCATGAAAGCTACGAACCTCTGGAAATTGTCCACACAGCAACTCGCCGTCAATGACAGTGCCCGGAGGTAGAGTTTGGGCGAGGTCAGCGATTTCAGGGAAGGCCTCGTCGATCCGTTCCTCCCCGCGCGACCAAACTGATGATACGCCTTTTCGTCGTATGATTTGAACCCGTATCCCATCCCATTTCCATTCAGCGAGCCAATCAGTCCTGTTTCCCAGGGCAGCTATGGCAGTGGATTGGGATGCGTCCTCGATGTTTCGTTCGATGTGTGGTACTATGGGTCGTTCGATGTGTGGTTCTATGGGCCGTTCGATGTGTGGTTCTATGGGGCGCTCGATGGGTACAATGGGGGATGGTAGAAGTGGACTTGCCAAATAAAATGGGTAAGGTAGGGTATGGGCGTGGATGGCGCCCCGGTTGAGCAGGCTTTCAAGGGAATACTCGGTCGGGTCCCAGCTGCCCATAAGGGCTTGGGCCACCTCCGAAACCGGCCGATTCATGCAATTTGAAAGCGCCCTGGTGGTCATACTCTGCCCAACGCCCAGTCGAAAACCTCCTGTGATGAGTTTGTTGAACAAAAAGCAAGATGGGCCGTCGAGTTGCCTCCAATGCTGCAGGATGTATTCCTTCCGCTCAGATTCATCCCGTTTTTTTAACCGAAGCAGGTCCTGCATCATGGTCGATAAATCCTGAATGGTGGCGGAAGATTCGGAAGATGCATTCCTGTAGGGCTCCAAGAGGAGGGAAAGGGTTTCGGCCAAATCGCCCACATGCTGATACGATTCCTCGACCAACCAGTCAGGCAGATCGGTGCATTCAGCCACCCACGCCCTTAAGGTACGTCCCCCGACCAATCGAACGGAAGTCCTTCCAGAGAGTAAGGCCAGTCCCCACACGGCATCGCCATCGGGTGCATCGCGAAAAAAAACTTCTAAGGCGAATTGTTTTTCGAGCAGCGAGTTGGTTTGATTGAGGCGGTGGTAAAGTTCAGTGAATGCTTTCATCTGTTTCAGCGGTGGACGGAGGCTGCGGAGCCACATCCCCAAAAAATCGGGTGTGTATTTCCGTGCTGTTGAAGCCTTGATCCGACAAGTAGCGAGAGAATTCTGCGGTAAAACCGTGTGTACAATAAATGTGTTCTGCTCCTGTGCCTTCGATGGCGCTCAGTAACCCGGGCCAGTCGGCATGGTCGCTCAAGGCGAACCCATGATCGAGCTTTTGTCGGCGGCGCAATCCCCGAACTAGTGTCCATCCCGACACGCTTGCTTCTTTGCAGGGTAATAGGCGCCGCAGCAGCTTGTCGCTCGAAGCGCCAGGTGGTGCCATGAACAAGGCCGGTGAATCGACTTTTGGCCTCCATTCGCTGATTAGTGGAAGTTCAGGGAGTTGGAATCCCACTGAATTTAGGGCTCGGTTCATTTCAGCGATGCTGGGGTGGATGTAAATGGGGCCGACTTCTTTAAGTAGTTGAATGAGCCGTTGGGCCTTCCCCAATGAATAAGCATATAAAAGCGTTGAATAACCCTGATTAACTTGATGGATGTGCCACTCTGCGATGGCCTGTGCCATTACTGCTTGTGGCTTCCAACGGTAGATGGGTAGGCCGAAGGTGCATTCAGTGATGAAATGACTGCATCGAATGGGTTCGAAGGCCATGGAGAGGTCGTCGTATTCTGTTTTGTAATCGCCTGATACCACCCAGGTTTGGTTCTTGCCCGAAACACGGATTTGAGCAGATCCTGGGATGTGGCCTGCTGGATGCCAACTGAACCGAATGCCATTGATTTCAATGGTATCTTCATATTCTATATCCTGAAGGGAGATGTTTTTTCCCAGTCTTTGCTGCAAAACAGCCCTATTATGGGCATGCGCAATATAGTGCTTGTGTCCAAAGCGAGCGTGGTCGGCATGGGCATGTGTTAGTAAGGCGCGGTCTACTTTTCCCCATGGATCGATATGAACTCCCGCCAGGGGGCATTCAATGCCATTGGGCCCAAATTGAAGTAAATCCACTTCCAAAGATAGCAGGTCAATTGCACTTGTTTTTCCCTCTCTTATTTAGTATTTTTGCGGCCTAAAAGAGGGAGATTTGTCTATCCTTTTTTGAATTGTATTTGCCACTATTCTCAAATGACTATGCAGCACACAGGTAAAATTTCCCAGATCATTGGTCCCGTGATCGACGTGAGTTTCGAAACGGGGGCCAAACTACCGAAGATTTATCACGCTTTGTATGTGGAGCGGCCCGACGGACAAAAAGTCGTGTTGGAGTGTCAGCAGCATTTGGGTGAAGACAGTGTTCGAACCATCGCCATGGACTCCACAGAAGGTTTGGTGCGGGGTATGTCCGTGATCGATACAGGTGAGGCCATACAAATGCCTTTGGGTAGTCAAGTCAAAGGCCGCCTATTTAATGTGGTCGGGGATGCCATCGACGGTCTCCGGCCTGTGAAGCGGGATCAAGGACTTCCGATCCACCGTCCGGCTCCTAGATTTGAGGATTTAAGTACCTCCGAGGAGGTGTTATATACCGGAATTAAGGTAATTGACCTGATAGAGCCCTATGTGAAGGGAGGTAAAATTGGTCTTTTTGGAGGTGCTGGTGTGGGCAAGACCGTTTTGATTATGGAGCTTATCAACAACATCGCCAAAGGATACGATGGTATGTCGGTATTCGCCGGTGTGGGCGAGCGGACCCGCGAAGGAAATGACCTCCTGCGCGAAATGATTGAATCAGGTGTTGTGCGCTACGGCGATGACTTCCGTCATGATATGGAAGAAGGAAAGTGGTCGCTCGATAAAGTCGACTACAACCAACTGGAGGAATCCCGAATCGCTCTAGTGTTCGGTCAAATGAATGAGCCGCCCGGAGCCCGTGCACGCGTGGCTTTGTCGGGTCTCACCCTGGCTGAGCATTTGCGCGATGGGGATGAGTCGGATGCCCAAGGCCGTGATATTCTGTTTTTTATCGACAACATCTTCCGTTTTACCCAGGCAGGGTCCGAAGTTTCAGCGCTGCTTGGTCGTATGCCTTCGGCAGTAGGCTACCAGCCAACTCTGGCTACTGAAATGGGCCTGATGCAGGAACGCATTACCTCCACCAAAAGGGGTTCGATTACATCGGTGCAAGCGGTTTATGTGCCTGCGGATGACTTAACCGACCCAGCGCCTGCAACTACCTTTGCGCATTTGGACGCCACCACGGTGTTGAGCAGGAAAATCGCTGAGTTGGGGATCTATCCCGCCGTAGACCCCCTCGACTCCACTTCAAGAATTCTCACCCGTGATATTGTAGGCGATGCCCACTATTCATGTGCTATGCGTGTCAAGCAAATTCTGCAGCGTTATAAAGAATTGCAGGATATTATTGCCATTTTGGGTATGGATGAATTGAGCGAAGAAGACAAGCGCGTAGTATACAGGGCGCGCAAAGTGCAGCGATTCTTGTCTCAACCCTTCCATGTAGCCGAGCAGTTTACCGGTTTGAAAGGTGTTCTGGTACCCATCGAAGAAACCATCCGTGGATTCAACATGATCATGGACGGTGAACTCGATGAATACCCAGAATCGGCCTTTAACCTGAAGGGTTCTATCGATGATGTGATAGAAGCAGGCAAAAAACTCTTGGCCGAACAGGCTTAAGGTTTAAGTGGAATGGCTATGACACTCGAAATTCTCACACCGGAAAAAATCCTGTTCGAGGGTGAAGTTACTTCTGTGAAAGTACCTGGAACTGAAGGAGGCTTTGAAGTCCTGAACAACCACGCACCTATCATCGCTACGCTGGTGCCTAAGGGTGAAGTTCGATTGACGCAGCCGGATAATAAGGAGCAGGTTTTTCATGTGAAAGGCGGCGTTGTGGAAGTGCTCCGTAACCGTATTGTGATTCTCACTGAATCCTAAACGCCTTACACTATTTTTCGGGCATGACAGAGCGCAACCAGCCCCAGGTGATCCGGGCATGGTGTATGTATGATTGGGCCAATAGCGCTTATAATCTTTGCATCACATCAGCGATTTTTCCGGTCTACTACTACTCAGTAACCAAAGCAGCGGCACTGAAGCGCGGCAATATACTGAACAGCGTAAGCAGCCAAGATGCTCCAGTGCGTTGGGCAGGTATGGAGCTGCCGTCTTCAGTAGCATTTTCCTACGCACTTTCCGCTGCCTATCTCTTGATTGTGGTTATTTCACCTTTTTTAGGTGGATTAGCCGATTATGGTGGTCTTAAAAAGCGAATGATGGCGCTATTTGCGGGCTTAGGGTCGGTCAGTTGCGCAGCACTTTTCTTTTTTACTGATGAATACGTGGCACCCGGTCTTACCCTGTTTATGCTCGCTGCAGTGGGCTGGGCTGGTTCATCGATCTTCTACAACTCTTTTCTGCCCGAGATTGCTACGCCAGATCGATTTGACCAGGTGAGCGCTCAGGGTTATTCCTATGGCTACATCGGAAGTGTTACCCTGCTCATCCTAAATTTGGTGATGATCATGTTCCCCGGTCTATTGTTTGACGTTGATGGCATGGCTATTTTGCTCCATCATCAAGGAATGGAGATGGCAGCAGCATTCATTGAAGCCGAAAGCCACTATCGCTCATTGGCCACCAGATGGAGTTTCGTGGCAGTTGGTGTTTGGTGGATGGGATTCGCATTTTACACCTTAGCGATTCTGCCCAAGGAATCGGCCGTTGGACAAAGCCAATCAGGGCATTTGTGGTCGAGGGGCTACGATGAGTTCAGGTGTGTTTGGAAGCGTGTACGTTTGATGCCTACCTTACTTCGCTATTTGTTCGCTTATTTTTTTACCAGTTGCGGCCTTCAAACCATCATGGTATTGGCCACCATTTTTGCTTCCAGTGAACTTCATATGGGTAGTGAAGAACTCATTGCCACTGTGTTGCTGATTCAATTAATTGCCATCGCGGGGGCATACGTTTTCTCATATTTCTCCCGACGAATCGGTAATGTTCCCGTGCTGATGTGGGGTATATTGGTGTGGATTTCCATTTGCCTCGCTGCTTATTTTGTGAATAGTTCAGGGCAATTCTATATGTTGGCGGCCGTAGTAGGCACAGTCATGGGTGGTACCCAATCATTGCTCCGCAGTACCTATGCCAAGCTCATCCCCACAGATACCAGAAGCCATGCTTCATTTTTTTCGTTTTATGATGTAACAGAAAAACTCGCCATTGTATTCGGTACTTTTGTATTCGGTTACATCAACCTGATCACAGGAAGCATGCGTAATTCTGCTCTGATGTTGAGTTTGTTTTTCATATTGGGTATCATTGGGATGTTCGGATTGCTGAAGAAACATAAGGAATACGGTATTTAGAAGCAATGGAAGTCATACTATTTGTGGGATGTGTGGTGGATCAGTTTTTTCCTGAAACGGGAATGAATGCCGTAAAAGTGATGGAGCGGTTGGGTTTCACTGTTCGTGTGACTGGGGCCGCTGGGTGTTGCGGTTCGCCTGCATGGCAGCATGGACAGGAGGAAATTGCCTGCGAAGTAGCGAGCCGATGCATCACCGAATTGTCGGGGGAGATTCCAATTGTTGTTCTTTCTTCCGATTGCATGGCCATGTTTGGCGTGCATGCCCCTCTGTTGTTGCACAACGGCTCAGCCCATCATGCGGTTAAGATCCTGCAGAAAAGGGTATTTTCCTTTTCCAGCTGGGTGGGTCAACATGCTCAAACGCCCATGGTCAAGCTTGTTAGCAATACAAGCCGTGTGGCCTGCCATGTGTCGTGTTGCATGCAAAATGAAGGTATTCCACAAGCCTTAACGTCGTTATTAACAGAATGGGGCGGGTTTACTTGCGTCGATGTGCCTCAGTTTTCGGTTTGCTGTGGTTATGGTGGGGGCTTGTTCCGCTCGAATCCCGAATTGTCGCAGAGCATGGCAGCTCAGAAACTTCAGGCCGCCCGCGCCGAAGGGGTAGAGTACATCATCACAGAAGGCATGGGGTGCTTGATGCAATTGCGTGCGGTTGCGGCCCAGCAGACCGATCTTACATGGAAACCA
>Ga0214923_10008909_pt1 | contig 10549 bp, 11 predicted proteins | sample LL1510_MetaG_FD_177993 | JGI IMG/M metagenome (GOLD analysis project Ga0214923, IMG submission 177993) | Freshwater microbial communities from Lake Lanier, Atlanta, Georgia, United States - LL-1510 | ecosystem: Environmental > Aquatic > Freshwater > Lake | place: USA: Georgia | collected...
GCTCAAAAATCTCCTCTATTGCTCTATGTCAGCCATGAGTATTACCTTCCCATTCGCATTCGCACCGCGGTCACGGCCTGCGACAACGTCGCGTCCTTGCCCTCGGAATCTGAAAAATACCTATCAAGCTCCCGCACCACACTCTCCGCGGTGAGTCCCTCCATGTCGTAGATTCCCCGTATCCGCTCGAGCCCACTTACCGCATTAGCGGGGTTCTCCCGTACGTAATCGATCGCAACATCTGTGACCTTCTTAGCGTCACGCCACCCGAAGAGATACCCCGAGATAAACTGCTGCTTGGCTTCAGCCCGGAGGAGTTTCCAAGTGGGCAGGAAGCTAGCTTCGGGGGCGTTGCTGCTTTCGGCAAGCCCCAAGCTCGATAGCCCAACGCCTATTGTTAGGGCTATCATTCGAACGAAGGTGTCAAACTTACGCATAACCCCGCCTAATATCAGTGTGTTAGACTCTGATAACCGCCTTCGGCACCCGATGGGTTGCCTTAAAGCGTTGATTATACAAGAATTTACCCCAATAACTAGTGATAAAAGAGCTCTGCCCGGTATTTTGTGCTTATGTGACGCGAGGCTCTGGCCTGTCGTCAAATGAGCATCTCCCAGAGGCAGGGCTCAAGACGTAAATAAGCGTTTGGTAGGTATGAGTGATTCAGTTTCAAATGTTCAGATAGGCTCGGCTCCGCGTATAACGCGCCGCCGGACGAGAAGCGTCCGAGTTGGCGACCTCATAATCGGTCATGATGGACCGATATCCGTTCAGTCGATGTGTGCAACGAAGACTCAAGATTTGGTCGCCACCAGCCGCCAGATAGCTCTACTTCAAGAGCACGGAGCCGATATAATCAGAATTGCTATTGATAGTAAGAGAGACGTTGAGGCCTTAGCCGAGATTCGCAAACAGACGAGCGCTCGCCTGGTAGTTGATCTGCAGGAGAGCTACAAACTCGCTAAATCAGTGGCCCCTTACGTTCAGAAGATTCGCTATAACCCTGGTCATCTCTATCACCACGAGAAGGACACTCCAGTACAGGAGAAGGTAAAGTACATTGTATCTGTTGCCAGGGAATATGACCTGGCGTTGAGGATCGGAGTTAATTTTGGATCGCTTGATCCTGCTCAAGCCGGGAGCGATGAGGATCCGATAGAGGTAGCGCTCTCCTCTGCCCGCGAACATGTCGGGTACCTCGAGGAGCTTGGATTCACGAATTATGTTGTTTCTCTCAAGAGCTCAGATCCGAATGACGTTGTGGAGATCAACACTCGTTTCGCTGATCTTTTTGCCGAGATTCCGCTTCACGTCGGTGTGACAGAGGCGGGGATGCTTCCGATGGGAGAGATTAAGACGCGAGTAGCTTTTGAAAACCTTCTCGCGCGTGGTATCGGCGACACACTGCGAGTCTCCCTTACTCTTCCTCATAGTGAGAAGTATCAGGAGGTTGTCATCGCAAAAAAGATAATTGAGGATGTATATGCGGGACGCTTCCGGTCCGTACCGCGTTTCGAACACGCCGGTCTCAATATTATCTCCTGCCCATCGTGCTCGCGGGTGGAAAATGAAGCGTTTGTCGACCTGGCCCAAAAGGTCAAGGCGATGACGCAGGAGTTTTCTGAAAAGAAGCTCACCATTGCGGTTATGGGGTGCCGAGTGAATGGACCTGGAGAGACTGATGATGCTGACTTAGGCTTATGGTGCGCCCCGAACCATGTTAATTTGAAAAAGGGGAGCACGCTCCTGGGACAGTTCTCATATGAAGAGATAGTTCCTAAACTGAGAGCAGAGATGTCAAAACTTGTCCAAGAGCGGGGATTATAAGTCATTTTGGTTTGGCAGATGAGCTCGAAGGTGCTCGGATGAGCTTTGCCATGACGAAAGGTTTAATAAAGTTGTGAAGCTTCTTGCCCCTGAATCTTTGGACGAACAACAGCGAGAGACTCTTCGGAACTACTCGCGTTTCTTTCCCAGGGGAGCCGTGTGTGTCAACGTGGCTTTCGGTCGCGAGGAGTGGGATCTTCGCCCCCTTCTACTCATCAACGGCAAAGTACATTTGAGTAGGGTGTCTTCGCGGATCGACGAAGCGCTGTTGCGTACTGTGATCGCTGATCTGGAGGGATTTGGTGTTATCTTTTCAAGTGGTCAGCGGGTCATCGAAATGATGGGAGAGGGTAGATGCCTCTTGGTGCGACCCTTTGTCTCTGAGACTCTGCAAACCATGCTGGAGAAGGGAGAACTAGCAGGGTCGTCAGCCCGAGAGTCGATGGTTCGAAACTTAATTACTCTTGTTGTGCGCCTGCACCGCAGGAATGTGGCGCATGGCCACATCTCGCCCTCAAACATCACCTTAGATGATGAGGCTATTACGCTTATCGACCCGTTATTAGGATCTCTGAATGGAACTCAGGATGCCTTTCTGGCGCCGGAGAGTGTGGCAGGGAGTGTTCCACAGGCCTCTGCCGATCTATTCTCACTCGGGCGAGTGATTAAGCTCTTACTTGGAGAGTCCCTCACTGATCATCAGAGGGCAATTGTAGAGCAGTTGCTGCTCGCATCTTCGCGACACCGTCCACCACTAGTGGAGGTGGCAACGGCCTTTGATTGCGCGGAAATAAACTCCCGTCAGACCGACCCAATCTATGGAGCTCCTGGTCCTGGGCGCTTGCTTAAGGCGGCAGACACCCGACCGGTCTCACCTATCGAGGTTCCGCTTGCCCGGCAATCGTCCCGGTCGGGGACCTTAAGCGGGAAAGCGCCTCTTGTTGTCGCAGCGGTTGCCTTAGGTTTTGTTGCTCTTAAGCTGGTGTCGCCACCTACGTACTTCTCTCTGGTACGCCGTATATCAAACCTCACAGATCAGGATTCTAGCGATTTTGATAAGGAGTGGGGAAGTCGCGATCCGGCGCAGATTGCGGCGGTGGCTCGTGCGGCAGTCCTTGAGGAAAATCCAGCTGCGATAGAGGCTATCACTCAGGATGTAATTGATGGGTCAAACCCCAAGGGAGTCAGGACTCGATTGCTGCGAGTTGCCCTGGACCAAACATGGAATTCCGAACTGCGCGATATAGACCTTCACGCTGCTTTAGTTGTTGCATTGAGTGAGCTTGTCCCTGAGGGATTAAAACGTCTTCCTCCCTTGGCAGACCTTCATCCCGCAGTCATCATCGCCATCGCTGCTGAAACCGAGCCAACAAAGGGAAATAAGGAGCTAAAGTCGATCCCGGTCAGCAAGGTTGCCTCGTTACCCGAGCCATTTGGACCTCTTTTTAAGCAACTAAGTGAGTTGGGGTACACCTCACTCGGTTCGCCACAAGCGATCGGTCTAGCCGCGATATCAACTGGAGATACGCGATCAAAGGCTTTTGAGGCGCTTCTGAGTGGTGATTCTGAATCCCCACAGAGCAAAGGTGTGGAAAGAACGGCCAAGCTTATCTCGATTACCCTTCCGATTGTTGCCCGCAATCCTAGCGCTCTATCTGAGCTTCTCGCCGCTCTTCGAGCTCAGGGAGGAGAACTTGCTACTCGTGCGAGCTGGTTTGAGATTGAGGATATAGCAGGATGGTCGAGCACAAACCCCCTGGATCAGATAAAGATAATTCTCGGCACTCTGCCGACCGAAAATCTTGACATGACCAAGTACGTCGATCTGCTCTCGTTTCCATTAGCGTCTATCCGCGAACAATCTATCGCCGTGCTGAAACAGAGATTTTTTCATCCCTCGGCCGAGCGCCTTCTTCTCGCCCTTGCAAGCGATGCCAATCAGTTCAGTCGCGAGCAGAGCGTTGCCCTTGTCTCTGCTATTCAGGAGCGCGACGAGTCACGCAAAAAACAGTTTATACAGAAATGGTTTGAACTTAAACCGAACCCTGATACCGTGCTCTTGGTGCTTTTGGCCCGTGCTCATCTGGATACGAATGATTACTTCAACTGGGAGGCGGCCGGATATTTACGACGGAACTCGTGGAAGGCCTCCTTCGAGGTTCTTAAGCTCCTCGCAACTCATCCGATCCCCTCGGCCCGAGTATTGGCGTACGGCCGCCTCAACCCATCTGTATCAGCCGAGAGAGATTTTTTAAAGCAGCGGCTCTCTGCGGAGAAGGATCCGATATGTCTGAAAGGGCTCATGGAACAGCTTTCGGTTCTTCCGAGAGAGTAGTTTCAAGGGGGGAGCTGATCAGCGTTCAACTTTATTCGCGGCGGCGTGGCATGCATACGGTGCCCAAATCGGGGCGAGATCCGATGGGTGTTCGATGCGAACATGTCGCTAGTTGATATACGGCCCGCTCCAAGCTTCATAGCGCGCAAATTGGCGCGCTCTTACGCGTCGCCCCAGGCACTTACGTGCCTGCGGTCGCCATATAGGCGACCACCATCCCTCCGATTCAACCTCTTGCCAGAGGTTTCCCGGAGGTCTCAAGGTTTTCGTTTTGGGCGTCGCCCAAAAAAAAGCGCCGGGGTTTCCCCCAGCGCTTTCGGAGTAATATATAGCGTTGCTCTTAATTAGCACCACCGCCATACTGCTGAATACTTTGGATATTAAAGAAAGTGTTCATCATACTGCGAAGAATGAATGCTCCGACAGAAACTACCATACAGCTCAATGCCATTTTGTAGTTACCGAAAGCAGCGCTCATAATCGCTCCGATTCCAGAGGCAGCCATTACCAACGCTCCTAAACTACCCTCGAGGAACGTCATGATAGTCCCAACCGCGTTCGCAATTCGGCGGTCATCATACCCCGTCATGCCCTGATTGGCTCCAATACCAGCTTGAGCCACGGCATCGAGCGAGAGTCCGATGCCCAACGCTACAATACCAGCCGTCAACAGGACCATTTGAGCCTGTTTCTCCGTTGGAGTCGTGGAGGCAACAGCTACACGACGGGCAACATCGAGTGAAGCCTCTCGAGCCTTGCTAATTATCGAACGAATCTTCGTCTTCATAATCTTTTCTCTACTTAATTATTTAATTTATTACCTATACACTACGCATCGATCGGCGCATATTTCAGCGCCCCAGTTTTATACAACTGTTATGTCACAATGGTGCTGCTATGTGACATAGGATATGACGACTTTTGGAGTTGAGAGATATTCAAAGTATCATCAGATACTTACGGTGTGTTCTTGCGGCTAGGTGTAAACGGGCCGGTTGATCGCTTACTCGGATGGCGTGCTTCAAAAAGAAGATCGGCCGGTGAGTTGCCTATCCCTGGGAAGGGGAGTCGAGTCCTGGAAGGTAGCGCTCGGGGTCGGTAGCGGCACCGTTAAGACGTATCTCAAAATGAAGGTGTGGTCCCGTTGAGAGACCGGTGCTTCCAACGGTACCCAAGATGTCACCAGCTCTAACGTGGGCTCCAATAGGCACCTTTAGTGTTTCACAGTGTCCATAGTGACTTGTAAGCCCCGAGGCGTGCTGCACCACGATCATCTTACCGTAACCACCGTGTGGGTCGGAGTAGATAACCTGACCCTCGGCGATTGCTCGGATCTGTGACCCCTGAGGAGCGGCTAGATCAATGCCATCATGATGCTGTCTGATTTTCTTTATCGGATGTCTTCGCACGCCATAGTCACTTGATTTCTGCGGCCCCAGCACAGGATATACCATCGTCATATACGGGGGCATGGCGTAACCCGAAGATGCATGGGCCACGAGAGCTAACGCTGCAAAATATACACCACGAAAAGCGGCTCTATACATATTCTAATCCCTAGCGGTGATTGAGCCTAGCTTACGAAATGGCTCTTGTTCAGCATGTGCATTGAATCCCTGGACCCGAACCGAGCTACCATCGTTACGAGAGGCTGCTCCATCGCCGAAGCGAACAAGCGATGAGTGGATCCATGCGCGTTGACCGTTAGGCGCGTACACCCGATACCACTCACCGTGGCGAACCTCGACCATTAATCTGGAACCCCGACGAACCGGCATCAGCGCCGAATGATTCTTTCCAGGCCCCAGTCGAAGGTCAGCTTTGTCAACAACTACCGTCGCTATCTGTAGATCAGCATGGGGTGCAGGGGCTACCACATCATCGAGGCTTCTTGGAGTGACACCACGCAGCGCCTGAAGGTCACGACCTTGGGGCTCGTTATTAGAGAAAGTGCCAGCATTTAGGCGGGCTCGAGATGAGGGACTGACCAATGCAGAGAGCCGATTAATCTCGATCTCGGCCGAGTATAATTGACTCTTCGTCTCGCTCAACTGCCTCTCTAGATCCTGTGCCTTCTTTTCGCTAGCCGTGAGCTTCTTTTGAAGCACTATGACAGCTCCAGATTCACGAGTACTTGACCGCGGGGCACTCTGAGGAGCTTTGGTCTTAGGCGGGGTTGTTGTCCCTAAGGCCTGCTCTGGTTCCACCAGAGACTGGCTCTTCTTTCCGACAATCAGGGCCCGTTCAGCATCTTGGGCTGTGTGTGTCTCAGGACCTACTGGCTTTACAACCGATGCATTTCGAAGCACCGGTTCGGTTGAATGGTGGTCTGGGCGACGTGAGAGCCCCTCCAATAATGCCTGCTCGGCCTCCTTGAATTTCTCTCCGTATCCTGGACCCGTCGCTTCGGAGTAGTCAGACTCCTCGAGAATCGGTTCGGATTGAGCTAGGGCAGGGGTTTGCGCCAGATTCCTTAAACATAAGGCAATCGCTACGGCATACGTCACATGCGATATGTATTTGTTAAGTAATTTTAACTGCATATAACTGCGAACGGGCCTAAAACCTGTTGAGTATCTATACTCTTATCCGGGGTTATGGAGGACTTGCTTCAGAAGGTTGCGTCAGGATGCGCAAAAAGATCGAGTTAATAACAGAAAATCTTACTCCAGCCCGAGAGATTTTCGTATATCATCGAATTTACCGGTTTTTTCCCGGGAATCGCTCTCACGCTTACGTTCGCGCTCGAAGGTTCCATTGGTTAAGGACTCCAGCTCAGAGACCTCCGGTGGGGGAGCTTGTCTCTTTTGTCGAGCGTTACGGGAGCGACTATCTGAATCGCTTAGGAAATTTTCTATCTCCCGGTTCTGGTCCTCCTCGAGTCGGGCGGGAGGTGAAAATCGCGGCGGAGTAGCTACCTTCCCGCCCTCAGTGCGCGAACCGTACCTAACCGCAGCCACCATTAGAGCCAGCACTACCAAAACACCGATCTGGAATCTACTTCTAAGAGGAGAGGTAAAATTTCTGAAGCTTATGAGGCTCATGATATGAGATTAGGGGATTTATCGATTAGGCTTTTTGTAATACTGCCACCGCCCTTGCCTAATCTCGGTTACCTCTTGATGTCCAGGTCGATAATAATGGCCTTCAGGATCTAGTCCTGGTGGGACATCCACTACATCTACCATCGGCTCTTCCCAGATATATTCGACCACTCCCGGTGGTTCTTTTACCCGGTATTCAACCACAGTTGGAGGCGAAGTTTCAACGGGTGCCTTCGAGCTGCAACCTCCTAGATGCGATGCCGCAGCACCGAGAATTCCCATCACAATTAATGCACGCAGCGTGTTCATATAGTACAACTCCCTACAGCCCTGAGTCCCTGAATCCAGAGTCCAGCATCGAGTTAAGGGCACCCCCAACACCACCTCCGCTAGGATCCTCCTCGACCATGCCACCCATCATGCGCTCTTGAAGGTCTCGAGCCCCATACGGTGCAACGGAGACTACCTCCTCGAGTGCCTTACTAAAATCATCACTGTTTCGACCTAAAGCGTCTGTGAACAACTGATTGTCGTCTCCGTTATTAGTACTCACCCAGTAAAATGCCGGCTCCACCGGCAGGACCAGCGCGCCCTCGCCAATATCAGAGAGGAGGTAAAACTGAGACTCAACCCCCTTCACTGTCCTAAGGCGCATAATGACGTCGGCCTGTTGCGGGGTGAGGTTAAAAGCCTGAGCAGTAAGGTGAAACTTGTTAGGATCCTGGCGCAGGAATATCTTATGGGCACTATTCTGCACGATAGCCTGACCACCCGATCCTACGTAGAAATCCTCGCCGGACTGCGATGCAGCGATCACTATACCCTTACGCTTACGATAGAGACGGAATGCCGTCTCTATCGTTCCCGCTTGGGTCTTTCCTATCAACTCATGTGCCTCGTCAAACACCAGTACCTTGCGGGTATCAAGTTCACGAGGATCGTTCATGACCGTATCAGCCCATACCATGGCGATCTTGAGGAATACTCTCTGCAGATCGGGATTACGACTAAGGGCTTTTAGATCGAAGACGATAAAGCGCTCTTTCAGTTTCAGAGAACCCGGTCGATCGAAGAAGCGAGCGTAGGTGCCCTCACCGTAATAATCAGCAATCAAAAGAGCGATACGCTGGCGACGTCGAGCAGAGTCGTCAGTTTCATCAACTCGACGGGGAGCTCGCAATACCGACACTACATCGCTCAGAATGAATTCGCGCCGCATCGGACCGTTTCTGTAAATCCGGTGAGCCTCTGTTAACGAATCGGTCACACTTCCCCGTTCTAATCGATCCGGAATGTTGCTTCCATCCGTTGCCATATCGCAGATTACATCGGAGCACATATCGAGCAGATCTTTGTAATCATCATTACGCGAGTCAGGAGCTATTTCACCGAGTCGGGCCAGGAAATTCATTGATGGGGCGCGGGACGGGGTTGCCTCATACACGCGACCGCCGAACAAACGGGCGATCTTCTCAAATCCGCACGGCTGTCCCGTCATTCCTTTGTCAAAAATAAAAGTAATCGGATTTCTCTCTATCACCCGACCATCTGATAGCGTCGCGTAGTGTCCACGATTGAGCATCGTAATAAGAAAACACATCAAGTAGCTCTTTCCAGCTCCCGACACTCCGCTTATCAAAACGTTCGGCGCTATGTTTGAGTCATACAGGTCGAAACCTACTAACTCACGGTTCCAGAGGCTCGGAAGAAGTATCTGACTTCCACTACTTCCACGCCAGTTACCCCATAGGGGGAACATGCGCACTGCGCGGGATGATTGAACAACGTTGGTCCATCCAGCACCGTCAGTCGATGGATCGTAGGCGCCAGGAAGAGAATTGATCAGAACAGCCATATCTGAGATCTCGTGCACCATGCCTCGGGCGCCGTTTAGTTGCGGGAAAGCTGCTACTGCCTCAGAGGTTGCACGAATAGCCTCATCCTCAGTCTGACAGATGAAAGTCTGATGAACGCCTACGTTAACAATCTGTTCACGTGCATTGTACAGCTCTTGGCGAGCCTGTCGAATTGCACTTATCTGATGAAGCACCTTCTGATTTGAGCGCCCGGCCCAACCCCGTTCACGCATACCTAACGTCCCATCCAGCTTATCGAGTCGTTCGAGCTGAATTTCTTTGGGATCCTTAGAGAATGTGAGGCTTAATATATTTTCATAGGGCGTCGACTGTAGTGGCGCGATCATCAAGGGCATACAGGTCTTTGGTGGCTTCACCATCGATACTGACCGGAAGACCCGACCGTCTTTCTTGATAATCCCGTCTCTCGGATGCTCGACTCCCGTCTCTGAGAGCTGATTAGCCAAGAGGTCCTGAGGATCATAATCTGGAACGGGGATGGCAGTAGTTCTCCCCCGTCGGTACTTACCCGGCTTCACACTGCGACGATTAAGAATCGGATACAGGACATTTATGAGGTCCTGTCCTGTGACGCGTCGCGGGTAAAATCCCAGGTCCGCTAACTTGGCGGCCGAGCCGTCGATCACCCCTTTGAACTTGTTGGCGAACGCTTTAAACTCTGCTCGGCGTTGATCCGCAGCTACACCAACGGCGCCTTGAAAAAAGATCTTGAGCTGACGTGCTAACTGTTGAGCGAAGCCCCGGTCAGGCCAGGGAGGATCGAAGCGGAAGCATGCATAGAGCCTTAGTTTTCTGGGTCTGCGATGAAGCGATCGACTCTGACTCGCAAAACGAATGGAGCGCACCCAGCGCCGGGCCATCCATCCAGCTGGCCCTGAGAGTGGATAGCGGTTGATGCAATCGCGGAGAAGATCTTCCACATCAAAGGTGGTTATCCAACAGAACTGAGCTGATATGGTGTGCTCAAGGGAATCGAGCATCTCTTGCACTCGCTCGCAAAGCTGAAACGCATCAGCGTCCGATACTTTTGTGATCCACTTTGGTTGAAGCTCCCAGATCGACCACAACGATGCGTCAGTGTGAACGAAGAGATCAAACTCCTCGTCGTACTTGGCAAATGGCAGCAGCTTGTTAAAAAGCTCCTCATCCTGAAACAACCTCTGCCGAGTTAACCGATTGATGCTCATGAAAACCTACTCTTCAAAAAGCCTTGGCTGCTCCCCACGAGTGGCCAAGAAACGAACCTCCTTGTTGGGGTGATCGACAATCACCTGCACATGGGCTTTGCTACCGATAATCTGCGCCAATTCGTCGATAGTGCCCAGATTATCGACAGAAATCTTCTCTAACGCGATAGATGGGGCCGTATAACTTGAATATCGCGATATTGCTGCGAGCACTCGAGCGGTCTCTTCTAACGTGGCGTTCTTAAGAGCTAGGTGAAATACTTATCGGAGACTAGGGGT
>Ga0214923_10008911_pt1 | contig 10548 bp, 8 predicted proteins | sample LL1510_MetaG_FD_177993 | JGI IMG/M metagenome (GOLD analysis project Ga0214923, IMG submission 177993) | Freshwater microbial communities from Lake Lanier, Atlanta, Georgia, United States - LL-1510 | ecosystem: Environmental > Aquatic > Freshwater > Lake | place: USA: Georgia | collected 2015-10-15
CGCGCCTACGCCCGGCGGCGACCCGCCGCGGTCGAGGGCGGAGGCGCGGGGGGCGGCCACGAACGCCGCGGGCTCGCCCCCGCGGGCCGCGACCGCGGCGACCGCGAGGAGCACGGCCGCGACACACGTCCCGCCCCGGACGCGGCGGCGGGCTACTTGACCTTGATCTTCGGCGGCTTGGCGGCGTCCTTGCCCTTGACGACCGGCGAGACCACCGGCGGGAAGCCGTTGAGCCGCCGCCAGATCTCGTAGCCGAGCGGCACCCGGTTGAGAAACACCCAGCCGATCGCCTGGTTGCCCTGCCGGAGAAACTCCCCGTCGGGCCAGACGTCCCCGGGCCGTATCGCCTGGGGCTCGATGAGCGCACGAAACTTCCCGCTGCTGCCGCTGGCTGCCGCGTCGATCTGCCGCACCCGGCCGCCGAACGTGCCGATCGCCAGCTCCGGCATGCCCGAAAACTGGACCGCGGGCCAGCCCTCGAACTGCAGCCGCACGTGCGGCATGGCGCCGGTGCGCTCCGCGAACCCCCGCACCAACGGTGCGTCGAGGCCGTCGAGCAGCAGTTCGACGACCCGGTCGTCGGTATCGGGCACGATCACGCACAGCTCATCGCCTTCCTTCACGTACTGGCCGCCCTGACCGACGTTCGCCTCGATGCGGAACACGGTGCCGTCGCAGGGAGCGACGATCAGCCGCGCCTTGAAGCGCTCGATCCGGTTGTCGATCTCCTGGATCTCGCGTTCGATGGCAAACAGGTTCTGCTCGCTCTTGCGCAGGTTGGAGCGGGCCACGGCGATCGCCGACAGTCCGGCGGCGTCGGCCTGCAGCAAGAGCGCCTCCTGCGTGAGCAGCGCGGCCTCGGCCCGCTGGATCTCGGCGGCGGCCTTCTCCGTGTCGGTGGCGGCGCGATCGGCCCGCATCCGGGCCTCGTCGCGGTTGAGCCTGCTCTCGAGGCCGCCGAACGTGGGGTTCGTGAACAGGTCCTCGAACATCTCGAAGCGGCCCTTCTCGAACACCTGCGCGAAGCGGGCGTTGGCGCCCGCCTGCTTTGCCACCTCGATCGCCCTGCGTGCCGCCTCACGATTCGCCTCCGCCGCCTTCACGGCCGCATCACGGGCCGACGCCTGGGCCTGTGCCGCGGCCTCCTGCTCGGCCACCTCCTGCCTCGCCGCCACGAGACGCCCGGAGAGAAACCCGCGCTGGGCCTCCAGCCTTGCGGCAAGCTCAGGATCGTTGTCTTCGATATCGACCACGGGATCGTTCATCTTCACGCGGCTTCCCTCGACCACGTGCCAGCGGCGGACCTGGCCCGAAACCCGGGCCGTGAGCACCTGCATCCGCTCGACCGGGGAATATGCGACGACCTGGCCGCGCGCCTGAACGGTCTGCTGCCAGGGTACGAAGGCCAGGAGGAATGGGGTGGCCAGGAACACGAGGAAGACCAGCCGCGCCAGCCGGCGGATGACGCGGGGCGTGGCCACGCCCGCCAGGACGTCGTCGAACGCGTGCGATTCGGTCATGACCACTCCACCGTCTTGTCGCAGCGGTCGCGGATGTCGTCACGCGCCGTCACGATCACCAGGGTCCACGGGGCCCGGCGGTCGAAGAGCGTCTCGACGAGCTGGGGGCACTCGTGGATGTCGAGGCCGTCGAGCAGGCCGTCGATGAGCAGCAGCCGCGGCCGCCCGGCGATCGCGCGGGCGATGGAGAGCCGCAGCAGTTCGTTCGTCGAGAGCGGCAGGCCGTCGGACGCCAGCGGCGTGGCGACGCCCAGCGGCAGCCGGGCCACGGTGTCGTCGAGCCCCACCATGTCGAGGGCGTGCTGCAGGTCGAGGGCCGAGAGCGCCGTGCGGCCGACGCGGATGTTGTCCGCCACGGTGCCGGCGAACGTCTCCGCCTGGCCGACCAGCGCGATCGACAGCCGCGTCGCGGCGCGATCGAGCGAGCGGGCGTCGATGGAGTCGAACTCGAGCAGCCCCTCGCGGGGGAGCCGGAGCAACGCGAGCGTCTCGAGCAGGTGCGTCTTGCCGGCGCCCGACGGCCCGATCACGGCCACCCGCTCGCCGGGCCGGGCCACGAGCCGCAGCGTCCGGTCGCGGCGCCGCAGTTCCGCCACGGCCTGCATCGGCGCGTCGCGCGCCGGCAGGATCTCGCCCCCGGCCGGTTCGAGCGTGAGCGTGCCGATCACCCCCAGCTTGTCGAGCGAGGCCTGGAGGTCGTAGAAGGTCTCGATGTACTTGCCGAGCTTCGAGACCGCCGCGAGCACGAGCGCCACGATCAGCTCCCCGGCCACCAGCTGGCCGAGGTTCAGCTGCCGGTTGATCACGAGCCAGCCCCCCAGCCCCAGCAGCACGGTGCTGGCGACGGCCTCGAGCAGGAGCACGAAGAGCGTCTGCCGCCAGACCACCCGGAAATGCCCGCGGCGGGCCTGCAGGTAGGCTTCGGTGAGCAGGCCCGCCCGCTCGACCGCCACCGCCCCGCCCCTGCCGAAGCGGAAGGTGTGCGGACACTTGGCGATCTCCTCCAGCCAGGCCGCCATGTCGAACTTGGCGTAGCTCTCGGCGATGCTCGTCCGCACGCCGCCGCTGCCGAGCCCGCCGAGCAGGAACGCGATCAGCACCACCATCACCAGGGCGAAGGTCAGCAGGTAGGGATGGTAGAAGGCGAGCACGGCGAGACCGACGACGGTGGTCATCGCGATCGCCACGCCGTCGACGAGCAGCGTCGCGACCGACTTCTGGACGGTGGCGACCTCGAAGAACCGGTTCACGACGTCGGTCGGGTTGAGGCCGTCGAACGACTCGATCTCCGCCTGCGCGAACCGGGTGGCGAAGGCGTTGGCCGTCCGGACGAAGATCCGGCGCTGCATGTATTCCGCCACGGCCACCTGCATCGCCCGCAGGAGCGCCGAGAAGACCAGAAACGCGAGCATCACCAGGGAGAGCACCACCACCGGCCAGAGCAGGACGCCGAAGGCGACGGTGTTGACGAGGGCCTCGATGGCGGCCGGCGTGACGATCGAAAGCAGCCCCACGCCGAGGGCGAAGGCGAGGATCGTGAAGACGTCCCGCCGCTCGAGCTGCAGCAGCTCCTCGAGCCGCGACCACGGTCGGACCGCGGCGGAGTGCTGGTGTCCCGGGGCGTCAGCCATGTCGACGTGCTCCTTGCCTGACGATCATGCAAGCCGCCGCCGCCAGCCACAACCGCGATTTTCCCCGGCGTTTTCGGGGGCCGCTGCGGCGTCGTCTTCGTCCCACCATCCTGCAGCCCCTCGGTCGCCCGGCGGCCGACGGTCACCCGGCGAACACCTCGAGCCGCCCGGCCGCCAGGCCCAGCGACGCCGCCCGCGTGCAGAGCTCGGCGAGGGCTCGTGCACCGGTCCGGTCGAGGTCGACCGTCCACTCATTCACGTAGAGATCGACGTGCTGCATGAGCACGCGGTCGTCGAACTCCTGCGCATGGGCCCGCATCGTGGGCAGCGCACCCGTCCGGTCGCCGAGGGCCAGCATCAGCGAATCGTGGACCACCCGCTGCACCGTGGCGATCGTCGCGTCGGGCAGCCGCCGACTGGCCACGATCCCGCCGAGCGGCAGCGGGCAGCCGGTCTCCGTCTCCCAGCGCACGCCGAGATCTTCGACGAGCGCCAGGCCGTGCGCTGCCCACGTGAACCGCCCCTCGTGGATGCAGACGCCGAAGTCGGCCGTACGGGCCGCGAGCCGGGGCATGATCTCGGAGAACACGACCTGCTCGACGCGGGTCGTGTGCGGATAAAAGAGATCGAACAGGAGGGCCGCCGTGGTGTGCCGGCCCGGGCAGAGCGTGAGCTGGCCCGCGTGCGTCGGCCGCGTGCCCGACTCGGCGGCGAGCAGGAGCGGGCCGACGCCGAAGCCGAGAGCCGAGCCGCTCGGCAGCACGACGACGTCGGCGGCGGCCAGCAGGGCGGCATGAAAGCTCGCCTTGCAGACGTCGAACTCGCCGGCGAGCAGCCGTTCGTTGAGCGTCTCCACGTCGAGCAGTTCGATCTCGAAGTCGAGCCCCCGCCAGTCCACCGCCCGCGTGAGCAGGCCATGAAACGCGAACGTGTCGTTGGGGCAGGTGGAGATGCCGAGACGGATGGCCCGCATCATGCCCGCGCTCCGAGGATCCGGGTTCCGACGATCCGCGCGGCGAGGTCTGCGGCCGCGTGGCAGGCGGCATCGATCTGCCAGCGGGAGCGGTCGCGGTCGCCGGCCGTGTTGGAGATGCCGCGAACGATCTCGAGCGGCACGCCGGCGAGCCGGCAGGCCGCGGCGACCGCGAAGCCCTCCATGTCTTCGGCCGCGGCGCCGGGGAAGAGCCGCAGCCGCGCGTGCACGTCGGCCTCGCCCGCCGACGCCGCGCACGCGGAGAGCAGGAGGCCGGCCCGTGGGAACGCCGCGGGAAGCGGGCCGCTCGTGCAGGACAGTTCATCACCGATCTGCGTCGCGGGGTCGGATGGATCACCAGGCCACTGCGGCCAGCCCAGCGTATCGGCCGGGACGAAGGCGTCGGCCGAGCCCGCGCCGACGCCGTGGCAGGCGACCCGCTCGAACGCGTAGGCCGTGCCGATCGTGAGCCGGTCCGACAATCGGCCGGCGATGCCGACGAGCAGCACACTGGCAGGCTGGTATTCGCCGATCAGCCGCGCCGTGCGGGCCGCCGCCACCACGGGGCCGAAGCCGCAGAGTTCCAGGCAGAACGAGCCGCCTTCGGCCGCCCTCATCACCGGCTCGATGATGCGGCGTTCCGACTCGGTGGGCACGAGAACGAGATGCTGCCGCACGCCGACGGGCACGACCCGGTCCGTTCGCTGCTGGAGGGGTTTCATCTCCCGCCATCATAGGCGACCGCGACCGTGAGACCGCGGGGCGCGCCACCGGTGCGGTATACTCTGCTGATGATCCGCGACGAAGCTGCGTATCGCCTGCAAGCCGACGAGGAGGCCCGAGCCGCGCTCCGTCGGCTGAGCGTCGCGGAGTCGATCGCGATCGGCGAGGCGCTCCTGACCTCCGACCTCATGCGGCTGGCGGTCTTCCCGGAACACGCCCCTCCCTGCAGCCTCGCGATCTCCTTGGGCATCGATGCCGCAGCCGCCGCCCGACACGCGACGTGCCGTGATGGCGGAGAGTGATTTCGACGGCTTCTGCCGGTTCGCGTTCTCGTTTCTCGAGGACCGGCACACCCGCTTCCTCGTCATCGGCGGCCTGGCGGTCGTGGCCGTCGGCGAGCCGCGGACCACCGCAGACGCCGACGCGCTGGTGTTCGTCTCGCCGACCGAGGCGGCGGCGTTGATCCACCAGGCTTCAGCGGCGGGCTTTCAGGTGCGGGAGGACGTCGAGCGGGAACGGCTCGCGACGACCGGGACGATGCGGTTCCGCAGGGGACGGTTTCAGATCGACCTGATCACGGCCTCCCTGCCCTTCGAGGACGCCGCGTACGCGCGGGCGAGTTTCCACGAACTGTTCGGCATCCGCCTCCCGTTTCCCAGCCCGGAAGACCTGATTCTCTTCAAGGTGCTCGCCGGCCGCGAGAAAGACATGCTCGATGCCGCGGGCGTCGTCCGCAGGCATGGCGATCGGCTCGACGTTGCGTACCTGGAGCGGACGCTCCGACCGATCTGCGAACTCGCCGAAGACATGACGCCGTGGGCCCGACTGCATCGCGTGCTCACGTCGGCCCCTCCGGCCGGGCCATAAGTCACACAGGCAGGCCCGGGCGGTCGTGACACGCTCAGTTTTTCGCCCTCGGTGCAGCCCGTCCCCATGTCCGGCCTCAAACCGGTTCATGCACGGCGGCGGCAGCGGCGTCGATGAATCGTCCGGCGGCCCGTCCGGCGGCCCGGTTTTCGCTCTGGCACCGGCCGCGGGCCGTCGCCATGATCCCCGCCCCATGGCCACGCCCCCGCTGCCGTCCGCCGCCCCCGTGGGCATCTCCGCGATCGCCCTCCACCAGCCCCCCTGGGAGCTGGCGAACGACTGGTTCGGCGACGCGATGCCGCGCAAGTTCACCCACCACACGGGGATCGAGTCGCGGGCGATCTCCCTCGACGACGAACTGACGATGGGCCTGCACGCCGTCCGCCAGCTGCAGCGCGAGACCGGCTGCAGCCTGGCCGACTGCCGCGGCATCGTCTTCGTGTCCCCGTCCTGCATCCCCCCCTCGGTCGCCCGGCGGCACCTGCCGCCCGAAGCCTGCGCCGCGGAACGCCCGCGGCACGCCGCCCGCCGGCTGGCCGACCTGCTGGGGCTGCGGCGCTATCGCACCATCGGCGTCAACTGGTTCTGCTGCGGCTACACCCGGGCGCTGTCGCTCGTGGCGCGCCGCTGGGCGCCCCGGCTCGGCCTCGCGGCGGACGAGTTCCTGCTCGTCGTCGTCGCCACGCGGATCAGCCGGATCACGGACTACGGCTGCGGCCAGACCGCCGGGCTGTTCGGCGACCTGGCGTCCGCGACGCTGCTGGCGTCCCCGGCGAGCCGGCGTTATCCGGTGCACTTCCGGATCATCCACGCCGCCGCCGACGTCCGCCCGGCCGAGCGGCCGGCGTTCGACTTCCAGCTGCGGTCGGGCGTGCCGGTGCCGCTGCCGGGTGGCGGCCGGGCGGCGACCGACGCCCGGCTGGTCTACACCCTCGACGGCATGGCGATCGCCGAGCTCGCCCCGCGGGCCATGGCCGCCGCGGTGGCCGAGGCGCTGGCGGCGACGGGCCTCTCCGGCGGCGACGTGGACTTCGTGGTGCCGCACCAGGCCGGCACGGGCATCATCCGGTTCACCGCGATGAAACTCGAGGATCACGGCATCCGCGGTGAACTGGTCAACGGCCTCGTGCGCCGCACGGGCAACGTCAGCGCCTGCTCGATTCCCCACGCCCTGAAGACCGCGTGGCCCCGGCTCTCCGGCCTCGTCGCCTGCCCCAGCGCCGCCGTCGGCAGCCCCGGCCGCGCCGAGGTGCTGCAGGGCTGCCTCCTGCTGGAGGCCACGCCCCTGCACGAGCGGCAGCCCGGCGCCGCGGCCTGACGAGGCCTGACACGGCCCGAGCGGCCGCACCCCGCCGACCGCGACCATCGCTCAGGCGAGGATGTCGGTCAGCACGTTCGCCCGTTCGACGCCGGTGAGCCTGGCGTCGAGGCCCTGAAACTTCACGGTGAAGGCGTCGTGGCGGATGCCCAGGCAGTGGAGCATCGTGGCGTGCAGGTCGTGCACGGTGGCCACCTTGTCGATCGCCGCGTAGCCGAGGTCGTCGGAGGCCCCGTACACGACGCCGCCCCGGATCCCGCCGCCCGCCAGCCACACGCTCATCGCCTTGTTGTGATGGTCGCGGCCGTTGCCCCCCTGCGACATCGGGGTGCGGCCGAACTCGCCCGCCCACACGATGAGCGTGCTGTCGAGCATCCCGCGGTGCTTGAGGTCGGTGATGAGCGCCATGCAGGCCCGGTCGATTTCCTCCGCCTTGTACCGGACGCCGTCCTTCACGCCGCCGTGATGGTCCCAGTCCTTGTGGTAGAGCTGGATGAACCGCACGCCCCGCTCCGCGAGCCGGCGGGCCAGCAGGCAGTTGGACGCGAACGAGCCGTCCCCCGGCTTGCAGCCGTACAGGTCGAAGGTCGCCGGCCCCTCGGCCGCCATGTCCATGAGCCCCGGAACGCTCGCCTGCATCGCGAAGGCCATCTCGTACTGCGCGATCCGCGTGGCGATCTCGGGGTCGCCGGTGAGCGCGTCGTGCTGCGCGTTGAGGGCGTTTATCGCGGCGATGTCACGGCCCTGCCGCTCCCGCGTGACCCCGGCGGGATTGCCGAGATAGAGCACGGGATCGCCCTTGCTCCGCAGCTGCACGCCCTGATAGCGGCTCGGCAGAAAGCCGCTCGACCACTGCCGGGCGGCGATCGGCTGGTTCTGGCCCCCCTTCCCCAGCGACGTCAGCACGACGAACCCGGGCAGGTCGGCCGCCTCGCTGCCGAGGCCGTAGGTCACCCACGCGCCCATGCTCGGCCGGCCGGCGATCTGCGAGCCCGTGTTCATGAACATGTGGGCCGGATCGTGGTTGATCGCGTCGGTCGTCATCGAGCGGATGAGGCAGATGTCGCCGAGGACCGAGCCGATGTGGGGAAAGAGCTCGCAGATGGGCGTGCCGTTGGGCCCCATCGGCTTGAACGGGTGCTGCGGCCCGAAGCAGACGAGCTTCTGCCCCTGGAGCTGCGCGAGCTGCTGCCCCTTCGTCATGCTCTCGGGCATCGGCTGGCCGTCCAGTTCGGCGAGCTTCGGCTTGTGGTCGAACGTCTCGAGGTGCGACGGGCCGCCGGCCATGGTCAGCCAGATCACCCGCTGCGCCTTCTGCGGCAGCGGCGGCGAGTCGTCGATGCCGCGCTGCCCTGCGGCCGACACGCGCTCCGCACCGGCCAGCGCGGCGAGCGCGACGCCCCCCACGCCCTGCGCTGTCCTGCCCAGGAAGGCGCGGCGGGCGAGCGCGTTGTGCAACCGGACGTCGATCATGGTCACGACCTCGTGATGGTCTCGTGGAGATTGAGCAGCACCCGGGCGACGTGCGTCCACGCGGCCAGTTCCGCCTTGTCGATCCCCTCGGGCAGCGGTGCGAAGCCGGTTGCAAGCAGGGCGTCCGCGGCGGCCGGATCGGCCCGGTAGGCCGCGAGGTGCTCGCGATAGAGCGGCAGCAGCGCCTCCAGTTCCTCCGAGCGCGGGAGCCGCTGGAGCACCTGCCGCCACGCCCAGGCGATCCGCTCCTCGGGCGAGCCGGGGCGTTCCTTCACGATCCGGGCGGCGAGTGCCCGCGCGGCCTCCACGTACGACGGATCGTTCAGGAGCACGAGCGCCTGCTGCGGGATGTTCGACCGCGTCCGCTCGGCGCAGCATTCCTCGCGGCTCGGCGCGTCGAAGGCGAGCATGCTCGGGTGGAGGAACGACCGCTGCCACCAGGTGTAGAGTCCGCGGCGATACTGCCCCTCGCCCGGGTCGGTTCGATACGTGCGCTGCGGGAAGTTGAGGTTCTCCCAATAGCCCTCGGGCTGATAGGGCTTCGCGCTCGGGCCTCCGACCGTGCGGACGAGCAGCCCCGACGTGGCCAGCGCCGCGTCGCGGACCAGTTCCGCGTCGGCGCGATAGGCCGACTGCCGCGCGAGCTCACGGTTGCCCGGATCGGCCGCCAGCGACTGCTTCGAGGCCGCCGAGGACTGCCTGTAGGTCTCGCTCGTCACGATCGTGCGGACCATGTGCTTCACGTCCCATTTCGAGTCCATGAACTCGCAGGCCAGCCAGTCGAGCAGGGCGGCGTTCACCGGCGGCTCCCCCTGGGCCCCCAGGTCGGCGAGCACCCGCGACAGGCCGGTGCCGAAGAACTGCTGCCACAGCCGGTTCATGACGGTCCTGGCGGTGAGCGGGTTGTCGCGGGAGACGAGCCAGCGGGCGAGATCGAGGCGGTTCGGCTCGCGCCCCTCGATCGTGGGTGCGGGCAGGTAGGCGGGAAACGCCGGCTTCATCACCTCGCCGCTCTCGTCCATCCAGTTGCCGCGCGGCAGGATGCGGACGACCTTCGGCGTGGCCCGCCTCACGCTCACGAGGCACTTCGCCAGCGGCTCGTAGAACTCCCGGCGGTCCTTCTCGGCCTTCGCCAAGCCGTCCCGTTCCGCGCGAAACAGCGCCGGCGACACCCGCGTGCGGAAGTACTTCTGCACCGCCTCGCGCTCGGCGCCGTTCCGCTTCGCGAACTCCTTCCTCAGGGCCGCCGCCGCCTGCTCCGCCATTTTCTTCGCCTCGGCGGCATCCTTCTTCTCCTCGGTCGTCGGCGTCGTGGCCTGGGCGGTCGCCTCGTCCTCGGGCTTCAGTTCGGGCAGCGTGACGCCGTAGGCCGCGACGTCGTGCTCCCACTGCTTCTGCGCGGCCTCGAGCTGCGGCAGCACGGCGTCGAGCTTCTTCTTCGCGGCGGCCAGTGCCGCATCGAGAGCGGCGAGGGTTTTCAGTTCCTCCGGCGTGCCCACCACCATGCCGTCCTCGCGCTTCCCGATCGCCCCCTCCTCGATGTCGGCGAAGAACGCCCCCAGCGCATAGAAGTCGCGCATCGTGATCGGGTCGAACTTGTGGTCGTGGCACTGCGCGCAGCCGGTCGTCTGCCCCAGCCACACCGTCCCGATCGCCCGCACGCGGTCGGTCAGCATCCGGGCCTCGTAGTCCCGGGCCTGCGCGCCCCCCTCCTCGGTCGTGAGCAGCAGCCGGTTGAAGCAGGAGGCGACCCGGGTCTCCTGGTTCGCGTCGGGCAGGAGGTCGCCGGCGATCTGCTCGATCGTGAACCGGTCGAACGGCTTGTTGGCGTTGAAGCTCCCGATCACCCAGTCGCGATACGGCCACACGTTCCGCGGGTTGTCGCTGTGGTAGCCGATCGTGTCGGCGAACCGCACCACGTCGAGCCAGCCGATCGCCATCCGTTCGCCGAAATGCGGGCTGGCGAGCAGCCGCTCGACGAGCGACGCATAGGCGTCGGGCGACGTGTCGGCGACGAAGGCCTCGACCTCCTCCGGCGTGGGC
>Ga0214923_10008913_pt1 | contig 10546 bp, 10 predicted proteins | sample LL1510_MetaG_FD_177993 | JGI IMG/M metagenome (GOLD analysis project Ga0214923, IMG submission 177993) | Freshwater microbial communities from Lake Lanier, Atlanta, Georgia, United States - LL-1510 | ecosystem: Environmental > Aquatic > Freshwater > Lake | place: USA: Georgia | collected...
TTTTGTAGATTTGTTGTGTAGGGATTAGTGCCATCTATAACTTTAAAAGTTTCTGCTAGGGCTTTTACTATGCTAACTCTGCGACTCATCTTTCAACAGCCCTTATTTTAGTAATCATTTGTTGTTTGGCTAGTTCTCTAATTGATTTTGCTATTAACAGTTTAGGGTCTCTAGTACGAGGATATTGTTGTTTACCTCCAGTACTAAAAGTTGCATAAGGATTACGCATATAACTATAAAATGCTGTAATCATACCCTCTCTACTTTCAGTTATTTTCTCTACTTTTACACTTTCAGCAAATCTACCTGTTTGCAAATTAAGTATATCTTTACGATTTCCATTACCCATATTACGTTTTATAGTTTCTATTAAATTATAAGTTAGTATATTTTGTAATACTATTGGAGATTCTGATGTTTTTTCAAACTGTAATTTTGGTTTTACTAAATCTATAAGTTTACTATTTGCATTAGTAGTAGTAAATTTTTTTGGTTTAGTATTATTAACTACATAATCAATACGTTTAAATTTTATTGATTTTTTATTAGTAGATTTTTCAGGAACTATTCTATTACCTGCTAATTTAGAAATTAGAACATAATTTAAAAATTCTAATAAACTTTTAGATCCTTGAGCTAAATGTGGTTTGCCTTTAGTAACTCGTTTAACTAAAGTATCTACTATTTTTTTACGCTCTGATCTTGTTAGTGTAACTTTTTTAATTCCAATTATTTTATTAAGAGCAACTTTTTCAGTAGTTCTACCACGACTTTGATTAACTACAGCATCTTCAAAATTAGTAAATGTAATTCCTAAACTAAGTAATGCAGCGTATCCACCTTCAGGTCCTGTAAAATCTCTAGTTACAGTAATGCTATTTTCAATTATTTTACTTTCTCGTTTAAAAAAACTAGCACCTTCCTGTAACTGCTGCTTTTCATATAATTTTGAACGCCCAGATGCTATACTATATATAGCTTTTGCAAATGCTGGACTATTAACATAGGTACCAACATCATTTATAAGTGCCGCATGTCCAATATTTAATATTGCTCCGCTTTTATATTTACTAGAAAATTCTGTTGGTCCAATTATTGATTTTAAAAAACTTTCTAACCAAACATAAACATTTGTTCTAATAGCATCACCTATAGCATTAAAAGACCTTGAAAAAAATATATAACCTTCTCCAAGTCCTGGCTCTATAGCAGCTAATATAGCTTTATTTCCAAATACAGTTCTAATTTTTCCTGCAAATTCTATTCCTAAAACTCTAGCAGATATTGCATTATCTATTTTTCTAGTACGATTAAACAGTGACATTGACATTCTGTTTAATTCTGCTATAGGATTAATTACACCATTTTGTTGACTAAGTAATTTTCTATGATAATTTCTTAAAGCTCTATCTATTCTAGTATGTAGTCGTCTATAGTATTCGCCTTGAGTATCTGCAAATTTTTCTAATAAATTATTTGTATCTTCTCTATCAAGAAATTGTAAAGGATTTTCTGTCATCCTATTTACAATTATATTTGTAATAGATGTAGGATTAGCTATTAATACATTAGGTATATATTTATCATATACTTCTCGTAGATCTTGTTCTACACCAGTTATAAAAGATTCTATTTTTTTAACGGCTTTATCACGTTCATTACTATTTCTAGCTTCTTCAATTGCTATACCAGAAAGAAAGTTTTCAATATTAGCAGTTACACTAAAAGGTATTTGTCTTATTGCCATTATGTATAATCCGCCACATATTGATCAAGTATACGCTTAATATGTGCAGGAAAACTTGTACTAGCTACATATTGTATTTGTGTAATATTAGGAGCTATATCACGGTTTACATGCACAGCACTATTATTTTTTGAGTAGTATTCAACAAGATCTAGTACAGCTAATTTAAGATCATCTGGTACTGTATCAAAACCTGCAGTATATATTACACGATAACCTTTTATATATTTAGTAAATATTCCTAAACTAGTACTACGAATTTTGTCACCATCATCAATCCAGTCTCTATACTTAATTAGTTTTGTATAAGTTTGACCATAATTTGTACTAATACTTACATCTTGTATACTAACAACTGGAGTTTCTTTTAGTATTAATTCTGAGAATCCACCATCAAATATTTCTGTTTTTGCATCATTATAATAATCAATAAAAGTACGGCGGCAATAAGTTTTTACTAAACTACTAACTTTAGGAATTAAAAAATCAATCTCTTGGTCTTTGTTTGTACTAGTAATTCCCAAATAATTTTTATACTCTGCTCTAGTTACTAAATCGTCGGCCATAATTACCTCATATAATGTCTCTAAAGCTTACTTATTAGTAGGCTTTAGAGACAGGGCTCGTAAGAACCCTGTCAAAGCTAAGAATTAAGCTGCCCAAACTAATTTATTAACACCACTACCTAGGTTAGTAGTTAGTTGTGTAAGACCAGTACGTAGGCTAGCTACAAATACACGGCGCTGAGTTTCAACTAGTTCTTGTGTATCAACGCGAACACCACGCTGATTACCAACTAAAAAGTTAGCAGGTGCAAAACAAACAGCACCAACAGCTGTAGCTGCTTTGCTATCAAATTCTCCACTAACTAGTACAGGGCTGTTACCAACGCTACCAATTTGACCTGTTAGTAATGTAGCTGCAGGACCAACTTGGTTCATTGTTTGGAATGTTGTGTCGTCTAGTAAGTCGTAGTAGATTTCTGTACTAACAACATAAACAATCTCAGCAGGATCTAAACCCCAAGTATTTAGTCCGCGACGTAAAGTACGTAGATTAGCAACAGTAACTTTGTCAGTAGCTATGCTAGGTGTAACGTTATCAGTACTAAGAGTATCCCAGGTAGCAATGCCTTTAACAGGATCACTACCAGCACCAGCACCGCGTAAAAAAGCGCGATCAACTGAACGTGCTAGGCGACGAACCATTGCTTCACGAATGATAGGCATTAGCGCAAGAAGACTATCCTCTTCTTCTTCATAGGCTAAGTATTCATTTGTAGCAACTTTATAAGCATTAAGAGTAACTTCCTTAAGTGCGTGTGGGCTGCCAACACCAGGAGTATAGCCAGTTGTTGCAGTTGTACCACCAGCACTACTACTAGTACCAAACTGACTATTTGTAACCCAAGTAGCAACACCTGCTTCAGGATTAACAGGAATTGTCATAACATTAGTTTGCATATTAATGTTACGGAATAGGGGAGCCATAACTAGGCGACGGCGAACTTCAGATTCTAGATTTAGATTAACTTCTAGTTCCCAGGTTGCGCTAGGTAGATGTTGACCATACTTTTGTATCATTTCGGCACCAAACTTGGTGTTTTCAATAGTACGACCCATGGCTTTTGCTAGTAAAACAGCCTTTTCTTTATCTTCATACTTCATTTCTTGGGCTTTAGTTTCACTAAATTGCATTTTGCTACGCTGAATAGCTTCTAGTTCAGCGGCTTTTTCTTTTAGTGCGATTTGTAGACCTTCAAATGCTTTTGTTTGCTCAGCAGCTTGATCAGCAAGACGTTTTTCAACTTCTGCTAATAGCTTTTCTGCACCTGTATCAACGGTTTGAACGGCTGCTTTAACTTTAGCAGCTAGTTCGGCTTCTTGACGCTCTTTTTGAGCAGCTTCTTGAGCAGCTTTAACTTGAGCTTCAATAACTGCTTTAGCAGCAGCTTCAGCAGCCTTAGCTGATGTATCAGCTAGTAATTTCTCTAATTCTTTAGGATCCATAGTCCATTCTTCCTTTTTACTTAAATTTGTTTCCCTAGAGGATTCTAGCTCTTTAGCTGATTCGCTTTCGGTTACAAATTGTTGTTTAAATAACTCAAATTCCTCAGCATTATCAAATGCTTTGGACAAACTAAAAAGAGTACTCTGATTTGCAGGAACACTAACTACACTAATTTCATGTAGTTCAAGATCTTTAATCATAAATACTTCTGCTTTAGAATTATACTCGGCATCACGTACCTGAAACCCAATGCTAAAAGCACTTAAAATTCCGTTTTTAATGAGCTTGTAGATATTGCCAGCTGCATCACTTATTATTGCCTTAATCCACAAACCTTTTTCATCAATCCTATGACTAATCATACGACCAATAGGTTGTGTGTGATCATGATAAGCTAAGATAACAGGATTTTTTAAATAATTTCTTAATCCCTTTTCCCATACACCTGCTGGAACAACATCTCCTTGGCGATCTACCTCTACAGTGCTAGCATAACCTTCTATGCTAATACTATTTTCGCCATTGTCGCTAGGCAATGCCTTGGCTGTAAACTTGCTATGCAAGTAAAATGTTTTTTCCATGTTACTCCCCAGTTTGCTTTGGACGCCCACCTTGCGAGGGATCTGCAGCTGAACCTGCTATATTAGCAGGAATTCTTAATGTGTCACTATCCGGTTTAGGATCGTAACGTAATTCTTTTCTGGCTTCATTTGGGGTTATAATGCCGCCATTTACTAGTGTTGAATGATATTTTGCTATTTGATCTAGATCTGGTTGTAGTGCGCTTACATTTGATGTTATGGCTTCCACGTCATATCCAAAGTATCGCTCCACTGAGGATATATACTTTTTAACAATTGGCAATACTGTTTCCAAGTAAAATAAGCGCAAATTAGGGGAAATGTTAGCATTATTACCGCCTTGTAGTAGTAGAGGTGGAACACCTACAGTACTCATTATACGCTCACTGTGTTTTGTAATAGCTTGATCAAAATCTAAATCACCATAGTTAGTTTGATTTAGATTTTGTGGCTTCAATCCGTTATCTAGTATAATAGGCTTGCGTCCGCCACCCTTAACATTATAGCGTTGACGCCAGTATTCATAAGTTTTTTCTTTGGCTAGTTGACTAAGTGCATTGTCGCTAGTAAGTACTACACCAAACATAGCACCATTATCAAAAAAGTTCTTTTGAAACTCGTGCATAGATTGTAAAACACTAATATTATTTTGACAAGCTTCTAGTCTACTAGTTCCACGATAAATTGATTGTGAGTGATGATCTTTAAAATGAAATACATCTTGTTCAGCAAAATCTACAGTACCCATGTACTTATAGTGATTTATAAAAGTTTTAGTATCTGTTATAATTTGCACATTCTGAGCTGGTAGGTGGTATGTAAATGTACCGTCCCAGTAGATAAATGCATCACCTTCTAGTACAAAGTCTAAAAATATTGCTTGACGAAATTCTTGTATTGACTGATAGGGATTAGGTCTGTAATTTAGTAGTGTATTTAGTGTTTTTTGACGAACACCATTAACTACTCCATCTATTACTTTATCTTTAATATCATAGTCTAAGCTACTACAAGCATCTACTAGCATAGTAACAGATCTACGAACACTATCTAATTCGCGAAATGCTTGCTGATAGCTAATCTTTTGAGTAGTAGATATATGCGTACCTTCTTCGTAGGCAATACTACTTTGAGCTGGATTAAGTTTGTTTATAATCCAGTTACGAATCTTTTCTAATGCCATCAGTTCCTCCTAAGAACTGTGAAAAGTAGGAATTATAGCTACTGCCACGAAAATTACTTTCACCGCTACTATGTTTTTCTTGCTGTAGTTCAATCCAGCGTTTTTGCTTAGCTACACTACTAGGGCTAGGTGACTTGCCATAGATGCCATGCAGTTGAACATGATGACGATTGCATAGGGTATATACAAGTTCATATATTTCTACTTGGTGCTCGCTAATAAAACGATCTCGAATTTCTAGTACAGCTTGATCAGTGCTTATATCTATGCTATTTTTAAGTGCCCAAGACTCTAGCAGCCAAGTTATGCTGTAGAGATGATGAAGCTCAAGTTCACTAGTTGTTTTACATATATAGCAGTGTGTGTCTTTTTCATAGGCACGTTTAGCCTTGTCCCTAATCCACTTTACGGCAATACGTTTATTTGTATTAACTGCCAAATTAAACCTCTCATAATTTTCATTATTATAGCCTAAAAGCTATAATAGTGTCAATAACTAAATTTCTATACCTACACAGTATAAGTATATAGTGCATACCTAAGTGCATCAGCTATGTGACTATATTGATCATGCTTGGGTTTTTCACGTGTTAGTGTTTCACGATCATCCCAGCGATATTGATCTAGCATAGCTAGTACATGAGTACAATTACGTACAACTAGTAGTTTACCTTGTTTTATCAATGTTTGTATATAAAGAATACCTGGTAGTACATCTTTTTTAGCACGAGTAGTAGCTATATTGTAGCTATAGGCAAGATCACTAGCAAATTGTGCTGCTGCACTATCAATAAAAACAATTTCTATACGCCAACGCTCAATCATACTACTAAAATATTTAGCATGCTCACTAGTACTACGTTCTGCTTCTAGGTAATCTTCTACAATATAGAATATATCACTGTTAAAGTCATAGACAATGTTTATCCAGGCAGTAGCATCACGATAGCCTGGATCACAACCAGCAATAGCTTCGCCTCGTATAGTACTAGGAAGTTCATCTATAACATAGTCTTGTTTAAAATCAGTATAAATCTGACCCTCAAACGTAGTAAAACTAGCTAAGTACTCCTGCTCAAATTCCGCCTTAGTCATTGATCTGCGAGCTTCCTCCACATCAGACTCAGCCATGCGTAAGTTTTCAGTATAGTCAGCTTGTAGGCTACACCATTCCTTAAATTTAGGGTCGAATCCACGTTGATAAAATTTTGAAAACCAGTTATTACGTCCACGTGGTGTACTAATAAATATGGCTTTTGCTGTAGGTTTATCTAGTGTAGGGCGTAGTGCTATATTAAAAGCTTCTTCACCACGATCCGACAGTGCAGCTTCATCAAATATAATAAGATCGTAACTACGACCTACGGTACTATCAACTGTGCTAATCGAGCCCATTCTAATAGTACTACCATTTTGTAGCTCAATAACCTTATCTTTGAGATTGTCGCGCTGTACTTCTAGGTCAAAGTGTTTTATTAGCCTACGTTGTAGTTCAAAACTTATACTACTAAGATTATAGTTAGGCGATATTATTAAAACATTGCTATTAGGCACTAGTGTTACTAGTTGACCAATTATATTAGCTATATAGGTTTTGCCTAGTCTACGTGCAAGCGCACAGCAAATAAAACGATATTTAGGATTGTTGACACTATTAATTAGTGCGATTTGGGGTCTGTTAATAGTGTCCCATAAATTAAGTAGTTTTAAATAGTTTTCTATAGGTAATTTAATAAATCTACTTGCAGCATTAAATTCTTGTATAAAATCTAGTTCAATATCTTCGCGACTTACAGTAAGCATTATATACCTTCACCACTAATTAGCTTGTGTATAAGTTGACCGTACTTTGAACCATCACTTTCATTAATTTGTACATTAACCTGCTTTTGCGGACCTGTACCTTGTTTTAACTTTTCTAGTTGTATTTCACGATCTAACAAATCCATTGACATTTTATGTGATAAGGAGAGTAGTTCAGCAATATCCTTACTAGAACCTACGCCCGACTCCTCCAGCTCTTGAAACTTTTGCTGTATTAGTGCGTCTATAGCACGACGCATTAAAAATTTGTTGTTGTAGCCAGTGTCAAAAAATACTTGATCTATATAGCCACGTACTTCTCGCCTGGCTAGTGTAGTAATTACTATATCTTGATCTAAGTCTAATTGCTCAGCAACTTTTCTAGCATCTTGCAGTTGAAGATAGCAGTTAGCAATTTCTAAGGCTTCGGGACTTATACGAACAGTTTCGGCAGGTAGATAAGTTGTCATGTTGGCTCCACTAAATTTTGGTGAAAAATATCCCAGCAACTTTGCCAAGTCCAACGACGACTAGATAGGTATATATGCGCTTTATTTAAACTAAAACAATCTTGAACAGCTAGATGTAAATTTTCATCTAAGTAACCATTAACTCCACACTCAACAACATCTAGTGGACCATTGCAAGGATAGGCTGCTATAGGTGTGCCACAAGCAATTGCCTCTAACATAACAATACCAAAGGTATCCCAGCGCGACGGAAATACAAATACGTCGGCTTGTTGATAGTAGCTAGCTAACTCACTACCAGTTTTCATACCTACAAATTCAACATCACTATAGTGTTGCTGTAAATAGCTAAGATGTGGTCCGCCACCTACTAGGATCTTTTTAGTACCAGGTATTTGTAGCTTACAAAAATCTTCTAGATTTTTTTCACAGCTAACACGACTAACACATAATAATGTTTTGTAGGATTTTGGTAGTCTAGGCTGTGGATTGAATAAACTAGTATCTACTCCACGCGTCCAGCACACAACATTATCAATTCCCTGAGATTTTAATTCATTAACAACACTTTTTGTAGTAGTTAAACAACGGCCACTATGTTTATGAAACCAACGAATATATCGCCAACTTAACCACAGTGGTATGTGTAGTAGTGTTTTTAAAAGTTCAGGAAATCTAGTATGATAGCTAGTATTATATTTAATACCATGACTTGTAAGATATGCTCTAGCCGCTAGTCCTATAGGCCCTTCTGTGGCTATGTGATAGTAGTCTGGATCTATACTAGCAATTAATTTGCCTATGTTAACTGGTAGGGCAAGTTTAATCTCTGTATAACCAGGACAGTTTATATATAAGAAGTTTGTAGGATCAATATAACTAATTTCGTAACCATTTTCTAGTGCAACTTTAGTTAAATTCTTGTAAGTAGTAACTACTCCATTTATTTGATCTGGTAAATTATCTGTTATTACTAGTATTTTCTTCATCATATTTTAATAAAAATCCTAGCCTATCACCTTCTTGGCTAGCGTAGAATTGTTCTTTCCAGATGGGAATAATAGTTGTTGCTGTATGATTAGCAAAATCATCGTTATATCTAAAATGTGCTTCTATAATATTGTTACCGATAACCTCAACATTAAACCACTTATATCTACTAGCTATTTCTTGTATAAAATCTGGTAATATAAACAGATCACTAATCTTAGTCCAGTGACTAAATCTGTCTAGTCTGTTTGGATCTAATCTAAAACCTTCTACAGCTAATATTTGTTTACCCCACTTATAGTCAAAACTTCTGTGACGTCCTTTAAATATCTCACACCAAAAAAATCCGTCTGGTATAATATCATCTAGAGTATTTAGCCACATAAATTTAGCACCGTGAGAAAGCATTCTAACGTTAATACAAGGACGTACAATATACTGATCTTCTCGTGGTGGTAGTACACCAGCAGGTCCACATATATAGCCTAATCGTTTAGCTAGTATAAATTTATCAATAATCCAAAGATCTTTTGGATCTATAGTGTCTATAGTGTCACAGTCTGAGATAAACTTCATTGTACAGTTTCTTCAGTTTTTAGTTCGTGCCACTCTACTATTTCCCAGCGACCGCTGTGGTGTTCTACAAGTGCTGTGCATGACTCAACCCAGTCACCACTATTCATATACCAAACACCATTTAGCCACTTAATTTCTGATCTGTGTATATGACCACAAATAACACCATCAAAATTTTTGCGAATACAGTAGTTAGCTAGGTTGAGTTCAAACTGAAACATAAAGTCTATAGCTCGTTTAACCTTATGTTTTAGGTACTTGCTAAGGCTCCAGTAACCAAATCCTAACCTATGACGCCACCAGTTATATTTAGTATTAACTGCTAGTAGTATATCATAAGCTTTGTCGCCTAAAAAGCTTATCCAGGGAGCTATTCTAGTAATACCATCAAATAAGTCGCCGTGTACTAGTAGGTAGCGATTACCATCAATTCCACTATGTACCCACTGATTAGCTATTTTAATTGAACCAAATGTTATATTGTAGGGAATTAGTGGACGTAAAAATTCGTCATGATTGCCAGCTATCCATACAACTTCTGTACCGCGTTTAGCTTTACGTAGTATTTCACGAACTACGTCTGTATGTGACTGGTGCCAGTACCACTTATTTTGTTCTATTTTCCAGGCGTCTACTATATCTCCTATAAGATAGAGTGTGTCGCACTTATTATTTTTTAGGAAATTGAGTAGTAGTTTTGCTTTACAGCCGTGGCTGCCTAGGTGAACATCGGAGATTGCTATGGTTTTATAGTCCATTATGGGTGCTCCTCTAATTAGTTTGATTATAGCAGATAAGCTAAATATTTTCAAGTTCTAGATTTAGCACCTTATAGGTTTAGGAAATTTTTTTGAAATAGCGCGTGTTAGGGGGTCCCGCTGCTATAAAAATTATAACGGTCTAATAACCGCCCTGGCCTGGTCTGGTATAAATTCTATAATCTACTACATTATAAATTCTATAATCTGGTACAAAACTTGTACTAAATCTTAGCACTAAGCCAACCCGACGAACGGTAGCTATAAGCCGATAAGCGGCAAAATTCTCACTTGCAATCCTTGCCCGATTAGCCTATAATAGAATTTCTTTCAACAACTCAGGAGTAGCAAAAATGGCAGAAGCCAAAGCCCCTAATTATACACCAGAGCAGACTGCAAAGCTCGTGGCCGATTACCAAGCTGGCGTT
>Ga0214923_10008914_pt1 | contig 10545 bp, 10 predicted proteins | sample LL1510_MetaG_FD_177993 | JGI IMG/M metagenome (GOLD analysis project Ga0214923, IMG submission 177993) | Freshwater microbial communities from Lake Lanier, Atlanta, Georgia, United States - LL-1510 | ecosystem: Environmental > Aquatic > Freshwater > Lake | place: USA: Georgia | collected...
TACAACAGTCTCTTCAACTGTTGCTAATGTTTCTGTGTTTTCTGACACTTCATTACCTCCTTCTGCGTTTGCCTGTTTTGCAATTATTTGTGTATCAGGCAACGTTAATCTTGATCTAAATGAATCAAGAACCTTCTGTACTTCGACGGACTTATTAACGTCCGATTTTTCTACCCATCCAATTATTGTGGCAGGTTTGCCAGAAATTGGAGACTCAAAAGTTTTTTCTGTAGATAAGAAAACAGAATTGCTATCTTCACAAAAGAAAATGTTTTCTGTTACCACATCTGCAGCCATACCTTTGAACATCATTTGTCCGCCAACTTTTTCAATTGAAAAAATATTGCATAATTCATTTGCTGGTGAATCAACAATTGAAAGTTCTACAAGATCGTAATCTTTAATAAATCTAACAGACTCCCCAGTTGCCTTGTTTACTTCATTTTCAGAATCTTTAATTTTTCCGCCGATTGAAAAACCACTTAGTGTTCCATCTAGAATTTTTTCCCATGTATCTTGTGCGCCTTTGGATACATAAGATGTAACATAAACACCGCTATAGAATTGTTTTGATTTTTGATCATAATATGTTTCTGGCTTAAAAGAAACAACTTTACCTACAGCAATTGGTTGGTGCATTTCACGAAGATTTCCTCTAAAGTTTTCAAAAGCTTTGAGGCTTGCTTCTGCTGTAACTACATCTCCTGTTTGATCAATGTTATCTAATGTGGCAAATCCAGAAACTGTACGCTTCTCTTTGTTTACCTTAGTAAATGGAACGGAAAGGTGAAGGTTTTCACCGTCGCTTGACCAATGAGACTTTTCGATGTTCATATGCTTAATTTTATCTACAAGTAGATAAAAAGGCAAATAGTGGTTGATCAGGTTTAGTCTACCTGATTTCCATCCCCTTTTGCATTTCTACCCTCTCCAGAAATATCTGGAGAATTATTTTGTCTTTCCTGTGATCTTGTTCTGGTATTTCCAGCTTGAGATCTAATTTCTGCCTGTTGTTGTGGCTTTAATTGAACGGTTTCGTCTCCTCCATCTAGAGGAATCATACCTTTTCTAATTCTAACTTCATTAGGTGTAATAACCTGCATACGTAAATATCTTTCGTCAATTTTAGATTGAGTATCTTCATCAGTAAGGCTTAATTCATTAAATTTAATAATTAAAGCATCAGTTTTTTCTTCAATAATTCTATTTAATTTTTTCTCAAATTTCATTTGAGCTGGACGACAAACTTGTTCTTTAAATGTTTTATCGGCATCTCTGGCTACCGCTAAATTAACTCCTTCTGGGGTTCCAATTTTATTTATAGGAACTCTGTGAGCAAGAAGTATTTCGTCTCTATTTGCTTTTCTATAAATATTAAATGAAGATTCTTGTGGATTGGCCTCAACTGGTTCCATTTTAAATTCTACCTTTTGATCTGGAGAATCTGCTGGAAGAGGAATATATAGTGATCTATGATTTTTACCTTTTAGGCCTACCTGGAAAAACTCCAATAATTTTCTTTCTGACTCTGGAGAAAGTTTTGCACCCTTAACTGTAATAATATACCTTGGAACCGCTTTATTTTCAAAATAGTCTAAGTTATATCTACCTGACAATTCATTTCCAGCCAATGCAATCTGTGCTGCAATTACATCTGGAATTCCGTAATAATTGTTCATAGGAGTATACTTCTTAAAATGAATAATTTCGTTTGGACGCTCTTCTCCACCAGAAATTGGATTTTGAGTTTCTTGGTCTCCAAAATTTCTAAAAAATACTGCTTTACCATAAAGTAATTGAATAAATCCATCACGTAATCTTCTTACACGCATAGTCTTTGCTGGAATATGACCAATGTATCCAATATCTCCGCGAACAGTTCTTCCTATTTCAAGGAATCCGTTCCCTGTTGCCTCATAGTCTGTAAATACTTTAATTAAAGTTTCAGTAAATGTATCTTCATCATTTGTTTGATCTAGCCAGTCTTGTAAATCCTGTCTTAATTTGCCAAGTTTTCTTCTTGCACGTTCTAATTGTTTTTCATCATTAATTGCATCCATAGCATCATTTGTTTTTCTTGTTTCTAAAAATGAATATCCCAAGCCAACAGTATTTGCTACTTTTGCATTAATTGCAGCATAGTTATATGTAGAAACTTCATAAATTTTTGACAAATATTCTAGATTATATATCGGTTGAACAAGGTCGAACATCGCATAGCCAGTAATAGCCTGCTGTAATAAATTTTGTTGAGTACCAGTTCCTTCAATTCCAGTAAAAGCTTTAGTAAATTCTCTGCCTATTTTTCTTCTAAATGAAGGGCTTAATCCTCTTAATTTTTTGATGCCATCTAAATCTATATTAAATGGATCATCGTGTTCTTCTTGTTTTTTTACATGAAAGAAATCGCTAGAGTTAAAAATAGAAACATCATTATTTTTTTCAATCTCTTCTTCTATAAATTCCATTATCTAGCTCCACCCTTTTTCATTTCATCTTTATAGTTTCCAATATCTAGAGGATCTGGAACTAAGCCCCAATTAAGCCTTTGTTGTTGATGTTCAAATTCTTCATCATCAATTTTTCTTCTACCAGATAAAAATAATGGTTTGCCAACTGTTATTCCGTATGATCTTACTTCTTTTGCAAGGGCGTCGATTCTTGAGCGATTACCCTTTTTAGAAGTAACTGATAAAAAGTTGCCCTCATCGTCACCAATCCAGCGACCATCTGGCATTTCCCAGACATATATACCTAAAGTACTCTCTTCTTCGAGAACCTTGGAGTTGATTCTATTGATGTCCATAGATCACCATTCTACCATTGTTTTAGGTTAAAGTCCATATTTGGTATTAGATCAAGACAAAATTATGAACTTTGTACTACTGTCCAGTCAACGTCATCTATTTTTGTTGTTTTTTCGTCAATGGCTATTGCAGGATCTACTATCATTACTGTTGGCTGTCCCGTCCAAAGCATGTAGTTATTTTGAATATCTGATCCATCTAACCCCGCTTCGTATAGGATTATATTGTTATATAGATTTTGTGGATTAAAATCTAATGAATTTGGATCACAATTAAAATATAGGGTATTAGTTGCACTATTATTTAAAACTAAAACTATATGGTATAAATACCCTGGAATAAAAACTTGAGTAATATCTGTTTCTGAAGCTTTTTCTACACCATTAATATATATTTTACTAATATTTGATTTTGTTACTAATCCAGAAGAATCCCAAGAATACTCTATGTCTCCTGCCGAGGCATAAAATAAAGTACAAGCATTTAAGTAGTTTGGCATAAAAAACATTTCAACTGAATTTACTAATAAATCAGTATCTATTTTAAAACCACCATGTATTTTAATTCCATTATTTTGATGAGAAGACAGTGTTGGATAATTTAATGTTCCAAAGGTGGCGTCTGAGTTATCTACAAGAGTTAATTTTCCACCGCCATTTTCAGAATAAATTATTTTATCTCTATAAAAAACAATAGACAAAAATGAAAATTCTGGCGTATATAAAGTATCTCCATATTGTAAAGCTGTCATTGTAATTTTAATATATAAAAATCCAGAAGTATCGTAAGATCTAGTATTATATTGTGGAATAATATCTCCATTTACGCATTCTTCATATGCTATTCCATCAACACTTGTTTCAACTTTAATTCCGTAATTACCACGCCATTCTATTTTAGATGTAGTTCCAATGCCATCTGGAATCATAATAAAGTCTTCTAAAATAACTTCTGCATTGTCTTTAAGTTTTAATGAACCTTTAACTTCATTATATTGAAGATATTCAGTATTTGTATCATTTATAAAAGATTTTAAAGACTTATCTGCTGGATAAGTATATATATAACTTTCGTAAAGTTTTGCGGCATTTAAATCAAAAAACTTTCCACCATTAGAAATAGAAACTTGATATGGATTAATTTGTTTATTGCCTTCTATATAATGAGAAAGAATTGCTGTATACGGAAGTGCATATCTATATATAGCAATAGCATTTGCAAGGTATGAATAAGTTGAAGAATTTTCTGTACCAAGTTTAAATGTAATTGAATCTGGTCCCAAATTGCTAAATTTAAAATTAGACGACAATGATTTTTGATCTGCCAAGGCACCGTCGATATAAATACTTATTGAGTTTATTGAATATACACAAACTACATGCGTGGCCTTTTTGTGAAAATTTAAATATCCAGTTACTTCATAATAATAAGGATCAACATCTGTTAATATTCCAAAACTTATGGATCCCCCATAATAATATATTCCAATTCTGCTATCGTAATAAGTAACATCTTTTAATATATTTACAACAGTATTAAATTCATTCATATTTGGTTTAATCCAAAATTCTATAGAAAAATCATTATCTGATGTATTGTATGTTCCAAATGATGCGCCTACTTCTTGACCATCATAATTTTTTGATGTTGGAAGAAGAGCTTTTTCTCCATATGACGCAAATTGTTTAGATTCTTTTAGCCCACCAACTAATGGCAATAAATTATGTGGCTCTGGTGAGTTGTATGTTCCATGATTGCCACATCCAGAAATGTCATATGCAACAGTTCCAGATGTTTCATCCAATGGCCAAAAGGCCATCGGGTAGTCTCTCATTATTTTTAAAGAATAAGACATAATACTTTATTATAGCACTATCCTTGCACAGTACCAATTAGGTACCTAGTTCCATTTGTTATTGGTAGAACTAAATGGTCATATGCATATGAAGCAGGAAAGACTATAACCTCGTCTTTTTTGGGTTTAATGCTTAAATTAAATCTTGGAAACTCTATCTCTCCGCCCTCATAATCGTCATTTGGATAATATAAAGTTGAAGACCTGTATGGCTTTTCATCGTCTTGGTCATCAAAATGTCGAAACATGTGATTATCGTTTGAGTATTTGGCAATCCAAACGTAATGTCTTTTATAGCTTATAATTTTTCTAGGTGTATGAAAATCTAAAAAATAATCTGATTCAATTTCTTGAAATTTTTTATCAAAATAATCGTAGACTTCTTTATAATACTTTTCTCCGTCTGGATAAAAAGTCATGTGCCATGGTTCATTTTCTTGTTGTATCCAGCTTATTTTATTTTCTTCAACATATTTAAAAATAAGATCTAAACCAGAATTTAAATCTGGGGAAACAGTCGAATATATTCCAGGAGCTAATATATCAAATTGTTTAAATTTATTCATTTTTATAATATCCAGTGGGTATTATATATATATTTATATCCAGATTTAATTGGCATTGCCTGATGAATGTATGGTTCTTGTGATGGAAACATCACTAAACTACCAGCTTTTGGTTTAATGGTAACCCCGTGATTTGGAAAAACAAGTTCTCCTCCTTCGTAATCATCATTAATATAGGTGACAAGTGAAAATTTGAGATACGAATCACCGTCTTGTCCATCGTAATGAGGACCCATTCCTTGACCAGTATAATATTTTTTTAATGTTATATGTGAAAGGTCTAAATTAATTTCTTCTTTATTGGTTCCAGTAATTTCACAATATTTTAATGCACACATTTCTGGTGCCATATATATGCTATTCATAATGTATAAAGTATTTTTGTCTAAAATATCAGATCCTGTTGATAGGTTTAATCTATCTTTTACAATTAATTTTCTATCTCCATAATGATAGCTGTTATCATTGCTTGCATACCAGCTGTCCCATTTTGGAATTCTTATATAGGATTCTGGTATTTCATCTAATTTATTTAAAATTTCTAAAAATTCTTTTTCATAGCTAATAACATTTTCAAAATAAAAAATTCCCTTATCTTGTAGCTTTAAATCAAACATGCTATACATCTGCGGTACCATTTTCTGCTTTTTCTGCTGGATATTGCCCACCTTTTGGAGACAACCTATTTCCAGAAAGTCTTATCTCTTCCCATTCAGCCTGTTCAATTTTTTGTTTTGCTCTTGTTTCTGCAATCTCTTCGGCCCATGCATCTCTGGTTTCTTGGCTATACGCTTCTTCTGGTCTATCATCCCAAAAAGAGCCTATGGTGTATCTATTTCCTTTTTTAACTACTGTTACTTCGTGCATATTATGTCCTCCGCCAGCAAATATAACAAACCTTCCTGGTTCTGGTTTGATTGAAATTGGATCATCTTTAAAATTTAAAAGTCCGCCCTCAAAATCATCATTTAAATAAATAAAACCAGCGTATCTACTTCTTTCAAAAGCGCTCGGTTTTCCATCATAACTATTGTCTGAGTGAAATCCTGCAAATGCGCCTGGTATCCACTTTTGAGTATGAAAGCTTATTTTGTGAGCCTCTCCTCCAATTAAATCTTCGGCTGCAGACTTTACTCTTTTTTCAAGTTCTATAAAAAAATTTCCTGGTAAATTAAATTTAGCAAGATCGGGGTCATTTTCATGTGGATATCCAGAAGAATAAGATTCATAAAATGAAATTGGATTCCAGTTAAATTCATTTTTTTGCATTTTATATTCTAAAACATTAATTATGGAATCACATTCCTCTTTGGTTAAAAAATTATCATAGCAAATGATATCCGCTTTGAGCTTGTTCATGTGTTATCCTTTCTCCGTTATGAATATAAACCATATTTTTTGGATCTTCATTTTCAATTCTTTCTTGCTCCATAAGCGCCCATCTATACGCACCAAATTTTTTCTGATTTGATAACCATTCTTCTGATCCATCATATGGAACCATTACAAAATTTCTAACAAAAAATTTATAGCCGTCTTCTATTAATTTAACTCCATGATAGTATGGTTCTTCAGAAGGAAAAATTAAAATATCTCCAGCTTGTGGTTTATGATTAATTAATTTATTATCTACAAAAAACTCTATGTCTCCGCCTTTATAATCATCGTTTATATACATTGTACATGTGATAAAAAATTTTGGACCAGGCATATCTTTTTGAGAAGTAATAAAATCAGTATGATATTGCATAGTCATTTTATTTTCCATTTTATCTACATTGGGATTATATTTTGAAAAAGAAGACCCGCTAAAATAAGCTGATTCTGGCAAATTTATATCGTATTTTTTTACATAGTAAGACAACGCTTTGATATATCCATCGCTAACTTCTTGTGCAAAATATTTTTCTAAGTCATACCTTTCACCATGTTCTGCCTCATCGCTTGAATCTTTATGTTGAGAATATGTTCCAAAAATAGACCATTGATCCCAAGTTTTTAAAAAGAATTTACCATTTGAAGACTCTTCTGAATCTTTCATGATTTTATAAAGTTTTTCAATATTTGGCAGTACGTTTCTAAAAACAAGAACTCTTGGATGCAGCTCTAATACTTCAAAATTTTCATTACTTGTATCTACTAAATTAATCATGGTTGTTTTTCTCCTGTATGTTTCAATATCGTCCAAAAAAATGGAGATGTAAATCTATTGCCAGATTTTACTGGTCTAACCCCGTGAACATAGTTTTTATCTCCTGGGAAAAAATATGCTGCTCCAGCTTTAGGTTTAAACTCTATTCCATGTTGAGGAAAATAAAGTTCTCCTCCTTCGTAATCATCATTAAAATAAAATAGTCCAGCTATATCATAGTGTGGAAAACTATTGGGTCTACCACGTTCTTCCCCTATATGAAATTCTTTATCTGCATGTGGTTCTTGTCTGGCTCCTACTGGCCATCTAACAATTGCGGGTCCAGTTTCTAAAGCATCAACTTGAAAAAACTCATCTACCTTTGGCTTAAGTCTTTTTATCATATCATAAATTAAATCTAATATTGTAGGATCAGATTTAATTAAAGACATATATGTACAAACTCTGTCTTTCCAGATATTTGCTTGATATAAAACTAAACCATCTTCGTCTATGTCGTCTTCAGTTGTATCCCAAATTTTATTATTTAATGCAAAACCTGTAAGTCTTTTGCGCTCTTCTTCTGTAAGAAAATTTTCTATTTCAACTATGTTGTCAGAAGAATTACCAAAAAATCCAGAAGGCGTAATTGACTTTGGTCTTTTGTCTGAAACATCTTCACCGTTAATTATCATCATTTTTATCCCCTTATTATCAATAATAGCATATTTATATTTCATTAACCTTAAGTTTAATTGATTTTGTTTCGTGTTGTCCAAGCTGATTTCCCAAATGATCCCTGGCATCTCGATAAAAATTTGACCATTTACCTTCTTGGTTTAAATTTTCCATTTCTATAACATAATTTTTATCTAAAAAATAATTTTCTGGCGCAGCAGATGATTGCTTCAAATTAATCTCAGAATTGTTGATTTCACCCAAAGACACTGGTATAATTGATATTACTGGAGTATTTGCTTTTATAGTAATTTCTTTATTAGGCACAATTACTCTCCAGGCACACGGAAATTCGCCTCTAAAAAATGATGTACTGATAATTGTAGTAAATGGAATAGCCCCCTCTATAAATTGATTGGGAACTGGCATTTGTAAAAGGCTTATATTTTCTTTAGTTTTAAAATTCCAACCAGTATTAAAACTAATTGTTGCATTTGCTCTATTAGTATATACATATTGATTTCCAGATAATATTTTTACATGACTATCAGAAGAGTCTGATATTCCATCCCATATAAAAGTAATATCTTCTGGAAAAGAAAGTCCCCATCCAAATGAGTTGGTTAGAGTTACAGGAAAACATTTGTATGCATGCGCTTCCCAAGTTTCATCCATCCACTCTCTTTTTACTGGTAATGATGAAATGTTTGCTGGATTATGCCTAATCTTATATGCATCTATACTATACATTTTGTTTTGGCATTACCAATTTATAGAATTCTTCACTATGACAATTATCATTATAATCTAACATAGTTACAATAGAGTATTTTGTACCATTAGTAACTGGGAGTGCTGTATGTGAAAACAAATATGTTGATGGGAATATATATAAATCGCCTGCTTTTGGTTTAATATTTAAATCTAATTTTGGAAAATATAATTCTCCGCCTTCATAGTTATCATTAGGATACGCCACTAAAGATACTGTAGCGACATATGAAAATCCATGATCTGCGTGTTCTTTAAAATGTTGACCTGGACCATACTTTATAAAGTTCATTGCTTCCCAAAAATCCATTTTAATGCTATACATATTGCAGTAATCATTTGCTGCATAAACTTGTGCATCATATGCATCTTGCCAAATAGAATTTAATTTTTTTTGTCTTTCTGAAAGAATTAAAGATTTGTTTTTATTTAATTTAAAATCAAAACAGTCTCTATAGCTGGTTTTTGTCTCGCCGTATCCAACAAAAGCCTGCTCCCAATTATTAATTGGGTCTTCTTTAATTGCTTGTTCTATTCTTTCAATCAAATTAAGTTCTGGCTTAATAACATTTTTATAGCGCCAAACCCCAAGAAAGAGCTCTTCTTTATCAGACCATGTTTTTATGTCCACAAACATCCTATCTCGATGTTTATATTATATTATTAATTAAAGGTATTGTCAAGGGCTTCAGCTGATGACTAAATGATCTCCTGCAATAAACCATCTGTGAGGCTCTGTTTTAATTGTATAAACATCGTGAGCGTCTTCACTTATTTGAATTGTATTAACTTTAATAAAATCAACAGATCCAGATTTTGTTACTGCTAATACTTCGTCTCCAATATTTATTTCAGAAATTAAAACCGATGTAATTCCTTCGTTGCTTTTAATAAAAATTGGTTGATTTAAAGAGTATGTTGCAGATTCATTATTATTAAACCATACAAGGTTTTCTTTTCCTAATATTGATTCTGAAACAACCGTTTCTTCAAATTGTAAATTGTTTGAATCTAAAAAGTATTCTTCATTTTCATTACTTGTTAAGTTATTTGATGATATTGTTAAAATTGACTGGCCCACAACAATATCTTTTGCCAAGATTAAACCTTCTTTTGACAGTATTGGAGTGTTTGCACCGATACAGTAATACGGAATTGGCTTAGAAAATCTTGGAGGCGAAAAGAATGATGGAGGAAAGAAGAACGCTGGTGGACTAAAGAATCCTGGAGGCGAAAAGAATGATGGAGGAAAGAAGAACGCTGGTGGACTAAAGAATCCTGGAGGGGCAAAGAATCCTGGAGGGGCAAAGAATGACGGCGGTGAAAAGAATGACGGCGGTGCAAAGAATGACGGCGGTGCAAAGAATGACGGCGGTGAAAAGAATCCTGGGGGACTAAAAAATGACGGCGGTAAGGTGGTGACGCTATTAGAAGAATTAGATGTTCCAGAGTTTCCATTAGCATTAATTGCATAAACAGTATAAGTTTGTGCTGTATTTGCTTCTTGTGAAACGCTAACAGATGTATTTACTGTTGGTCCACCGCCTGGTGTTCCTCCAGTAGCATTTGTTTTTCCGTCTGAAGATGCCCAAACATAACCAGTTATAGCTTTTCCTCCAGTTGCTGGAGCTGACCAGGAAACTGTATCTGAATCTACTCCAGCTGTTGCTGTAGGTGCTGCTGGAGTTGCTGGAACTGTTGTAGCAAGAACTGATGAAGAAGTTGTACCACTAGAAG
>Ga0214923_10008917_pt1 | contig 10544 bp, 12 predicted proteins | sample LL1510_MetaG_FD_177993 | JGI IMG/M metagenome (GOLD analysis project Ga0214923, IMG submission 177993) | Freshwater microbial communities from Lake Lanier, Atlanta, Georgia, United States - LL-1510 | ecosystem: Environmental > Aquatic > Freshwater > Lake | place: USA: Georgia | collected...
CCGCCTGATCTAGCGCAATATGATTTTTTACGAGCAGGTTGATCTTTCTTGATACTCATATTCTTGTCGCCAAAATTTACTTTCTTGGCTTTACCGTCGCCGTCTGGATCAACGAATACTTTTGACTTCTTAACATCACCCTTCATTGGCTTGTTGAGAGGAACAGTTTTGCCTTTGTAAGTTGCTTCTTCTAAATTCTCTCTAACAACTTTCTTGATAATCTGACCTGGAGTCTGTGACTTATAAATTGTTACTAACTCATCAGAACCAATAAATCTTGATGATGGTTTGTCAGAATCTTTTGAACGAGTTTCTTCCTGTTCTTTGACATTTTTTCTGATAAATTTCTTTTGTCTTTCTTTTTCGTCTTCGCCTTTACCAGCCTGATCAATTTTAAGAGCAGCCGGAATCATATTAGCAGCAACCTTTGCTGCTTTTAGATGAGGAGCAGCATAAGAAAGAGCAGCAGTAGTAGCATATGCAGGATCATGCTGATGTGTTGCAGTGTATCCGACATCGTAAGCAGGTCCAGCCAAAGCTCCAACAATGCTAGCTTTTTTCGCTAAATCTTTTAATTTGCCTTCTTCTAACCCAGCCTTATCGAGTTTCTTGTAATAATCTGGGCGTTCGTTGACATGCGCCTTAGCAATTTTTTCGGCTGTTTTTTGATCTTTGGTGTGTTCTTTTTCAACTTTAGAACCAGATTTGATTACATCTTTGATAGTATCAACTGGCTTATCGAATTTCTTGGCAATAGTTTCGATTGGTGGGAGAGGAGCGTTCAACTGTTCTTTGACTGGAACGCAATTGGGAACGGTCTTACCGTTCTTTTTCTTCATTCCAATGGCTTCATAGCCTTTCCAACATGCCTTTTTGAGATCTTCATCGAGTTGTGCAGCAAATCCATCAGCAATAAACGAATTAACTCGATCGAATGCGAATTGTTCTGGTGTGCCCCCGAATGCTTCGGTCCAGCAACGATAACCCCTACGATATACTTCTTCGAGAATATCGGTTGAGATGCCTGAATTTTGGGATTTTTTGTATAAAGAAAGTTTGGCTTTGTCAGTGAGTTGGACAGACTCGCCTAGCTGAGTTCCAAAAGTAGAGTATTTTTTCATCGGAGTTTCCCTTGGGTTTTCCTATATATGCGAGTCTGCCCATAGCCTTATCGCACTGACAATCTATTTATAAAAAATATTATCTTGAGATCTCTTCCCAATCCATAGAAGCATAGATATCGCCTCCAGCGATATCTGATGCAGCAACTAATGTTAGCTCATAAGGACTAGAAGTTAAACCATTTCTCTCCAACTGGAATTTGAATAATGCTTCTTTTAAAATATCTACAGGAGTAGATCCTTGCGCAGAACCATTGGTCCAACCAGAAGCTAAAATTCTACCACCAGCAAAACTTGTTCCTGTAATGTTATATTCAACAGCAGAATCGGAACCTGCAGTAGTCCATGTTCCACCAGTAGTAGTTCCAGATGCTACAACTTGCCAATTATAATTAGCATTATTTGTTATTCCTAATAGAGAAATAGCAGTAAGAATAACAATAGCATCAAGTCTGTCTGGAGAAGATTTTAATTTAATAGAAATAACAGGATAATACGTATTAACTGTTGTTAAATCTCTGGGAGCGCCTATAGCTGTACCAACAGCTTGTTGTAATCCTCTTAGTTCGTAACCGCCTTCTGATATAACAGAGGTACAAATTTGTTTTAGGGTGCTTGAACCTGAAGTTGTTCCAGTGTTTTTAATTTCATAACGGCATGGTAATGAAGCTGATGTAATATAGGTTGTTGTTACCAAATTTGAATGATAAAATGTATGACAATGAATAAATTTACCATCAATAACAAATCCCATTCTAACGCAGCCAACTCCAAGCCATTCAATATCCATCCATAGAATTTGCGCTTTGGATATATCCAGAGTTAATAAAGATGCACCAGTTCCATCTAATTTGTCAATATTCCAATTAGATTGAGAAACTCTCGTTTCTTGTAAAACACCAGACACAAAAGTTCTTTCTACAAAAGAAAGAGTTGTGTCATCCAATTCAATATAGTAACCATTATTGGCGCCATAATAACCAACACGCTGTCTTAGATTAGTTTTTGCTGTATTAAAAGCAAAAGTGTTCATAATTTGAAGAGATTTACCAGGCTGATAAGAAAATACTTTAGTTGTTTCACGAACAACTTCTGCGTTTGTTGCAGTAGATACATTTAAGTTTACAACACCTTCATTAGTAGAAAAGGCATAAGTTCCACCGGCAGTATTCGAAGTAGACCATAGATTGTTATCACGAAAACGATGAGAAGAATCAAAAAGAGTTAATGGGCTTGAAACTCTGGCTCTACCAAAAGCATCAACTGCAGTTCCTGTAGGGTTTGCTGGACCAACATGATTACCAAATTGATCAGCAAGCATAACAACTTCGAATATAGTTTTACCATCTGGTAAATATTGATGAGTGTCTTTACGAAACTGTGCCATTATTTTTTACCTTTAAGATCTTTGAAACTAAACTCTTTAAATCCAATTTGCTTTGCAATTTTATTTTGATTTTTTTCTAGATACTTAGATATATAGCCGTTCTGATCATCTTTGGCTAGTTGATCAGTATTGTTTGTAGCATATTTTTCTTTTTCTTCGTCAGCCACCGCTGGATTACCGGAAACGTCTCCGAACCCTCTAACCATTTCTCCTGCAGAAGTAGTGGTTAGGTGTTCTTTGATGGGTTTCTTTTTTACTGCTGTTTTTGTTTTGACTGGTTTTTCTGGTGGTTTGGCATTACGAATATCGTTGAAAAGACTCATTGCTTGAGCGTCACTCATATGACTTGGTGCACCTGCACGGAATCCTTCGAAGTCGCCATTTCTTGCAAATTCTCTTTGTTTTGTACCAGAAACGCCTTCCATACCTTCTGCATCAGGATCTCTTCTACCAGCAGAATGAACTGTTATATTATCAAAATTGAAATGACCATGCGCTCCTTCTTGACCATTATATTTCTGCAACAAGTTTCGGAATTGATCAACTCTATCATCTCCAACAACCAAATGAAGGTTTCTAACACCATTTGCATATAATTTTGAAGCATGATGCATTAAACTTGGAGATTCTGCAGAAGAAGTTGAAACATTAGCTCCAGGAAATGCAATCTTGGCGTGTCTTAATTTTTGTTCTGGAGTTAATGGATTTTTATCTCCATCATGAGTGTGAGATAAAACGATACTATGATTAGCGTCCAAGTCTGTCGCTAATTGTCTAACATGATTGACCAATCCTTCATGGGCAATAGTCATAGGATTAGTTCTCATGAATGTTGTTACATGAGTGGTTTTATCAGCTTCTGTTAAAAAATAATTATTGAATTTAAGCATTTTCTACCTGCTGTTTCTGGAATGCGCCCTTCAAGAAATTTAGGCGATTAAATTCTCTTCTATTATTGAACTTCGAAGCATTACCTTTCTTATCAACAACAACTGTTCCTTCTGGGCCAGTGTGCTCGCCAGCAACACTATGCTCGTATGGAGAGTTCTTCGCCAAAACGTTAGTCAATACATTTTTAGCATTTTGTAAATGACTATGAAGCTGCAACGCTTTTTCAAAATGTTCTCTATTATTACTGATGTGTGTTAATACATCGCCATGAGCTTGAATTTTTTTCTGTTTAGAAGCGTCTGTTTTGACTTTATCTAAATCTTTTTGATGTCTAGCAGACAAATGATCAATGTAACCTTGAAGAGAAGGATTTCCTCCAGTTCTAATCATACTATTGACATGAGCTTCTAAATGTTCTCCATGTCCAGCTAATGCATCTGTTGCTTCTGGTTTCATAGAAGCATAAATTCTTTTGGCTTTATCCATATGATTTAAAAATGCTTTTTGTTCTTCTGGAGTATAATTTGAAGAATTGACATCTAAAGTTGGATCTATATTATTAACATCAGGATGTTGTTTAAACTTTGCACGAGTTTTAGCGTCAAGCGGTTGAGCAGACATATTTCCTAATCCACCTTTACCAGCATATTTTGTATGAACAACAACGCCAAGTTTTTTATTCATATTTCTACCTTCTGCCGAATCCGCAGGAGCAGAGTATGTTAATGTATTAGGGGTTATAGAAGTTTTACCGTTTTTAGTTACAGCGTCCCCTTCTGTGTGCATTAAATCGCCCTGATAAATCCCACCCTCTTTTGGCATTATACCAGGAAGATGTCTTAGGGATTGTTTTAGTTTCTCAACCAATCCAGGAGCATGACCATGATTTTTGTCGATATCTTCTTCTGTATAGTTAATCTTAGGCGTTTTATTGAAAGCTGATTTAGAAGCTACGAAAAACTGTCCAGTTTCTGGATGCTGACCGAATACAATTGAAGGTGCACCATCATATTTTGTAGAAGCGTGTAAACTTGATTTTTTACCAAGCAACATATCATGCATACCACGAAGATGCTCATCAGCAGTAGCAACTCCTTCATGACCACCATGAATAACATAATCTTCTATGTGACGAAGATGTTTTAATGGCTTGCCTTTTGCTTCCTCTTGTTCTATTAAGAATGTCTTAAAATCTATTCTCATATTCCGCTATCCTTAAAACCCATATGATTCGAATCTTTATATGCTTGATAGTGTCTTGGTAATTGTTTCCCAACGTTTGGTCCTTCGCCTCTGTGCTGACCAAATTCTCCAAGATTTGGACTCTGCGATGGAGCAGGAGCAGCAGGTTTGACTTTAACTTTAGTAGCTTTTGCAGTTGCAATCGCTGGCATATCAGAAAGTTTTTTAACTTTCGTTTTTCTGCCTTCTCTTAACATTGGAGCTTTAGTAAATGAGTTGAAACCACGAGCAGAATATGTTCTGGTTTTTTTCATACCAATTTCCATAGCTCTTTCAAAATCATTAGAACCTTTTCTTCTACCTTCAATAACTGTAGAAATTCCTCCGGAATGAGGTCTTACTCTAAATTCTTCGTAATCGCCAAGAACTTTACTAGCATGATCTTGAACGTTATGTGTTTCGTGGTTTGGAGAACCGTCGCTTCCAACTTGTGTATGATGTCTTATGTGGAGATATTTTGTTTCTGGTGCAATAATATTTTTAATTGAATTTCTTAATTCATCCGAAGATAATTTACCAAGACCTTTAGTAAATCTTTTTGATAATTCTTGTTGAGTTTGTAAAGCGTGTTCGTCAACTGATTTAGCTGTTGGATGGTTTTGAGCGGCAAGACGTTTGTATTCAGCGTCGCCAGCCTTTCCTGTTTGAAGTCCGAGACTTCTGACATGATCATAATGAGCTTCTCTTAAACCTTCTAAATCGCCTTTGTTTAAACCAGCAATTTTTTCTAAAGCATCTAAGCCATTACCTCTTAAATTTGGATCTTTTTGTTTACCATATTTCATACTCATTCCAACTGGGTCAATGACATTTCCATTTTTATCTCTACCTTTGACCATCAAATCGGCGTCTGAATTTGGATCATCAACTCCAGTAAATCTTTCATGGTCTCCTTTTTGAGAAGTCCATGCCAAATGGTCTATATTATGGATATTTCTTGATTGCAATTGTCCCTTTAAATGATCAGCAGCTGATTTGGCGTGTTGAACTACTTGTTCATACATTCCTGGGGATAGTTTTTGTAATGCTGTTTTAATTTTATCATGAACTTCTTGTGGGCGAAATCCATCTTCGTCTCTATAATGTTCTAGGAATTTTTTAGGGAGACCAGTTTTAGAATGAGCTCCATGAAGGAGATAAGAACCAGATAATATTTCGAACAATTTACCTTTGGCATCTTCCACGTTTTTCAATTCGGTTTCGGCGCTTCTGGCTTCTAACAAAAAAGTTGAAAAATTTATCATAGGATCCTCTTGGAATGTATTTTATCATATTTATAATACGAAAAAGGGCGAGCCTTTCGACTCGCCCGAATTACTTCTAACAAAAATACGGTCTGGCGGAACCCCACCGTTTACTCCAGACTATTCCGTTGCCCTTTCATATTAGGCTCGTGCCGCTTCCACTACAGTGGACTACATATTTCTGCTAATATTATTTAGTTTTCTTGCCTTCTCACTGAGAATAAAAGAAGGCGTAAAACCATCAAAACTACCACCTAAATTCAAAAATTTCATTTTTTTCTTAGCTTCTTCAAGAGTATTATAAGCTTCGACGATATACCCTGTAGGTTTTTCCTCCACGCAATACGAACCACCAATCTCAACAACCTTGTAATTCATCGCCATTTTCAAACTCCTTCATAACCTTACGAATTTCTGCGGCCAAATTATTGGCGCAGATTGCACAATTAGGTTCCCAATTTAACATATTAAGAACCTGCCTTACGTTCGGATCTGTAGCATATGTCAGAGCCGCCCGAACATTTTCAGTAGTTATCACATTACAAGAACAGATTACCATTTATACTCCGCTACTGTTTTAAGAATTACGTAAAATGCGTTTGCTATTAATGCAGCTTTAACAGCTGCCACTCCGATAGGATTAATATTCATGTATAATCAACGGAATGAAATGAATCAAAATTACTCTCAATAAACCTGCAAATAACATGGCAGGTATTAATATTCTGATCCAATTAGGTATCATTAAAATAATCCTTTGATTTTCTAGACTCTTTAATAGTGTAATCTCCTTTTATGTTTTCCCAAGGCATAATATCCACGATTAAATTTATTCTAGGAGTTTCTCCGCGATTTTCAACAGAATGAATAATGGTATTATCTATTTGACAACATTCACCTTCTTCAAAAACTTTATTCTCACTACCAACGTTAAAATAGACACAAGGATTAGTATAAACAGCAATTTGAAATCTTTTAACTTTTTTAAAATAAAGTATATCATCGACATGAGGAGGTATAAGTCCTCCGGGCATTAATTTTGTATAACCAGATATTAAAACTTTTCCATCGAATTCGTTTTCTAATTCGGAAATTATCTCATCTGTTTTTATTTGAATTGGTTTTGGTATAAAATTATTTTTCTTAACTATAAACGGATCATTTTCTCTATAAAACATAGAAAATAAAGTATTACCTAAAGTTTCAGTGTCTTTGTGAATATAATAACTTTTCTGTCTATGTTGATTGATTTTCCAAAATTTTGGATCTAATTGCAATAATTCTTTTTTTATTTCAGATACATCAAATTTTTTATAGAATTTAAAATTGAATTCTGATTTTCTTCTACTTCTGGCTATGGGCATAAGCTCAGTAAGCCAATATTTTTTTTCTTCGACAGTGAAGTGTTCAGGTATTGGATAACCTTTAACTTCTAACCAAACTTCTTCCGCTATTCTTGTGGTGAAATCATCGTCTTTGAAAGATTTTTCACTAGAATTTAATAACTGCGCCGTAATCTTTAATCTATCTTTTAATTCTTCTTTTGTGAACATTAGTTTGATCTTTTTTTCATACAAATCAAAGAGTAATAACCGTTAATGTTTTCCCAAGGCATAATATCTATTATAAGATTAATTCTGTCCGTATTGCCTTCATTAGAAACAGAGTGTTTTAATAAATTATTTATTTGATAACAATCTCCTTCTTCAAATATTTTTATCTGATTATCTATATCAAAATAAACTTTTGAATTGGTATTAATAGCTATTTGAAACCTTTTAATAATCTTAAAATAATAAAGGTCGTCAATATGAGGAGGTATGCACTTATTGGCTGATAATTTCGTGAGACCAGATATCAAAACCTTCCCATCAAATTGGGTTTCTAGTTCATATACTATTTTATCAATTTTCATTTGAATGTGTTTTGGTATATAATTGTTTTTATATACATCTAACGATTGGGTTCCATCGTAATATATTGGAAACACAGTATTTCCTAGAACTTCTGTGTGTTTGTGAACAGGATATTTTTCCCCTTTTTTCTGATTAATACACCAAAATTCATCTCCTAAATTTAGTATATCTTCTTTTAATTCACGAACATCAAATTTTTTATAAAAATCAAATGGTAATTTGGATTTTCTTTTTATAATAGCTATAGGCCAAAGATTTCGAAATATTTCTATTTTTTCTTGAGAACTAATGTTATTAGATAAAGGATAACCTTTTATTTCTAACCATATTTCATCAGCTAATTTGACAGCAAAATCTTCTGGAATATCCTGTGCTTTGATATCATCATAAATTAAACGACGATTTTGATCAAAATGATTATCTAAAAAATCATTATTATTTTTAACTATATCTAAAACATTCATTATATTAATTATTCCCCTTGCGATTGAGCGACTGCACGATGATAGTATCTTTCGAATATTTCTAAACGATCTTTTCTACTATAACAATCTGGAATAGGATATCCTTTAACTTTTAACCAGACATCTTCCGCCATAGCAAGTATCCACTCTTCATTTGAATCCTTCGAACTTGCTGCGATCAAATTTCGCCTTTGGTCTGTGTCGCTCATTCTCTTCCTCCATAAACTTGCCTTTGTCCATTACTGGACGATCGTCAACAAGTCCGTCTTGAGCAGATTGATCCACGTCATATAGTCGCATTTTGCTACGGTCAATCCCAATAATAAACCTACGATTAGTGCTAGGATCGGAATAACGATTCTTGAGTTGCTTAACCATGATCTGGTTGAGACTTTCAAGTTCCTCTGAACCAATGAGGGCAAACATAAAATCAGCTGTGGCTGGGAGTCCAAAGGATTCCGATGTATCCTCCAGTCCCACGTCGCTGTTCGAATATCCGCTTCGAGTTGTTTGAGTTGCACTGACGATAGGGACGCTGAATTCAACGGCCAACCCACGGAGTTCTTCTGCGATGGATTTGATAAGGGTATAAGAATTGACGTTGGATCCATACTTTAGCCTCGATGACATACAAATATTCAAATAATCAATATATATAATATCAGGAACAAAGTTCTTTTTAATTTTTAATTCGTTTAATAGATGACGAAAATTAGCAGAACCAGCGCCAGCTGTTGGATATTCCTTGATGATCAGTTTACTTGTGTACTTTTCTTTAAGTCTATTAATTTTTGTATCATAAGATTGTTTAGGAAGCAATTCCAATTCTTCAATAGAAACGTCAAGAAGGTTCGCATCGATTCTTTCAGCGATGCGTTCCTCTGACATCTCTAGTGTGATATACAATACATTATTGCCCCTTGTGAGATTACTTGCTGCGCAGTGGCACATGAACATGGATTTACCAACTCCTGTCCCAGCCAAGGCAATGTTGAGGGTTTTTTCGGGCAAGCCACCATTTGTAATTGAGTTAAAGAACTCAAGGTCGAAAGGAATTCTCTTCTCTTTACGATGGTAGAATTCGTATCTCTCATCACTGTTATCCAAAAAGTCATGACCAATACTGGTGTCAAAAGAGACAGCGAGAGCGTCAGTAAGAATTGACGGAATACTTCCTTTGGAGATTTGTCCATTTTTTTCATCCATTATTTTAATTGACTGCATGATAGCAAGATAAAGTGCTTTATCCTGACAGAATTTTTCTGTATGATCCAAGAGCCAATCTAGTTGAGTGTTAGAATCAGTTTCAAGGGCAGTAATAACATCCTTACTGTTTTTGAATGTCTGATCGTTTAGTCCTTCTTTATTAGACAGGTCTATTGCTAACGCTTCTGTAGAAGGAAAGAAGTTATATTTTTTTACATATTCATCAATGAGATCAAAGACAACACGTTCAGGATAATCCTGAAAATATTCACTCTTTAGGAAAGGAATAACCTTTCTGTTATATTTATCGTTAAATATAAGATTAGATAGGATTATTCTCTCAATATTCATTCTTCCTCCTGTTCTAAAAGACTAAACCACCCAGTTATAATATATTTTTCTTGAGACGGAGAAGGTATACCTCTATGCGTATGAGTCCATTCGGCTGGCCAAATTAAAGTTAGACCCTTTTCTGGTTTCACTTTAATCTTTTGATATAAAAATTCTGTCTCGCCAGCATCAGTAACATCATTAAGATAAGTCATAAAAACAAGATATCTTCTACAAATTCTTGGGGTGCCGTTCATTCTTTCACAATGAAATATTTTAAAACCACCACCAGGAGGATAATATTGAAGATTTTCTGATTCTACAACTCTCCATGGAGCTCCAGTGTCGGATTCTGGATATTTTTTTGTATAAGCATCTACACACATTTGTAATTGCGAAAAATAGTCAAGTCTTAGGGTTTCATCTAAAACTTGACAATCCACGCTTTCTTTTGTAGATTTATCAACAATGGTAAAACCGCCACCTTTAGCAATTCTACCTTCCCATTTTATTTTTGTTAGTTTATGGTATTCGATTAAATCATTACATTTGTTTTTATCAATATACCATCCACAAATGAAATTGTCGAATTGATTAACAAAATGTTCCTTAAGCATCTTCTTCGTCGTAAACTAAACTGCCTTCTGTGTCAAGCGAATATTTGCGTTTGATATATGCAGCAAAATCGGTTGTTTCGAAAATCCTCAACCAAAATATTTTAGAGTCCATGATATCAGCTGCTC
>Ga0214923_10008918_pt1 | contig 10540 bp, 11 predicted proteins | sample LL1510_MetaG_FD_177993 | JGI IMG/M metagenome (GOLD analysis project Ga0214923, IMG submission 177993) | Freshwater microbial communities from Lake Lanier, Atlanta, Georgia, United States - LL-1510 | ecosystem: Environmental > Aquatic > Freshwater > Lake | place: USA: Georgia | collected...
AATAATAAAAAATTTATTAAAATCAAAATATACAATTAATAGTATTGATTTTAGAATGATAGATAATGATGTTGAAATTAGAACACATAAATATATAATAAAAAAAATGATTTAAATATAATTAATATATTATATTATATTATATTATATTATATTATATTGCGAAAATGGATATTGACAAAAGACTTGCTGAAATAAATATCATTAAATTAATTAATGATATTGGAATTCCGTTTGAAGATATTACCGATGAGGATATAAGTAAATGCCTTGAGCAAAAAGTGTTACTTACAACAAATTCAATATATAATAAGTCAGAAGATATATATTCATATAAAAATAATAAAATATTTGATTTGTTAAAAATTTCAACAATTGTAAATGAAATCAACAATAATACATACAACTATAATTATCCTATTGTTATTTGGGAAGATGATGATGATGGAGTAATTACATACGACGCAGATGGTGTAGGACTTTATCATATAAGAGCATTTTATTATTGTAAAAAAAATATTTATATGTCAATAAATCACAGTGGTTAATTATTCTATTTATCATAAATTATATTTTTGCGTAAAATGACTTAAAATAAAAATATTAAGGAATATTACTTCAAGGGTGTAAAAACTTGTTATTTAAATTTATTACTAAAAATAATATTTCATGAAAAATGATGAAAAATGATGAAAATGATGAAAATGATGAAAAAATATACAAAACACCTCGTGATTTATATATTATTTTTGATGATAATTTCAAAAAATTTATAAATGATATAAAAATGAATTTAGATTTAAGGTTTCTAAATTGGCAAAATAATCATTTAGATTTAATACAAAATACTCAAGAAAATATTAGAGATTTTATAAAAAATAATTTTTATAAATTAAATAAAACTAGATTTAAAATTTGAATATTGTTATGATTGTTATAATTTAGAGCAATGTGTTTCTCTAAATTAATAATTAATTTAAACAATTCTTAAATTATAATAATATTAATTCTTATTTTTTTTTGTTTTTTTATTATTTTTTTTATTATTTTTCTTTGTATTTTTTTTGTTGGATTTATTATTATGTTTAACATTAGAACCAATTAATTCTAATAATTTATCATGAATATTATCAGGTAACATGTTATGATCTTTGTAATTATAATGTCCATTATCAGAACTAGATTTAGTAACTCTTTGATTTATAAAAAATAAACCAGCAGGAACAGCATAATTATCATATTTTTTTCCTCCTTTTTGTTCATTATTTTTATCAGTTTCATTAATATTATTTTCTGTTATATAAGTATTCATAATATTTTCTTCAAATCCTCCATTTTTATTTAATAAATTAGAATTAATAATATAACCTCCACTAATAATTTGATTATTATCATCTTTATAAAAAACAAAATCGCTTGTATCCATATAAATTAGATAAATATTAATTATTTATTATAATATCGCTTTAAAGAAGTATTATAAGTAATTTCTCTTTTATTTTTTATATAATTAACAATAGTATTAACTTGTTCTTCATTTTTAATTATTTCTTTAAGACAATTTTCTAAATATTTAAAAGTTAATGTTTGAGTATTTTTTATTTGAGTTAATTTTAAATACCCATTATTAATTTTAATAATATTATTTGTTAAATTATTAGTATCCATGTAATTATTAATATCATTATTAAGTTCATCTTTTCTTTCTTTAAGATTTTTAATTTCTTCATTTAAAGTATTAATTTTATTATCTAATAAAACCCAATCTTTAATTTTATCTTCAAAAGACATAATAAAAATAATAAATAAATATTTTTATTATGTTTAAATTACTAAATATTTATAAATATTATAATAACCAACCTCCTCTATATTTTCTTGAACGCCTTAATTTCCTAGTTTTCCTTGTTTTATGATGTCTCCTAGTTGTTTTACCACCTTTTAATGTATATAATTTGTTTTCTTCAGCTTGTAAAGCAGGTAGTAAATTAGAGTGTCCGTTGCCCATAAAAGTTCCATTGTATTGTTGGTCTAAATTACCGACTAATTCAGTAACATAACTGCTTCCACTAGAATAACCTCCTTTCATTGAGTGAGAACGATGTTGTTTCCTATGTCTTCTTCTTAAACTTGATTTAGCCATTATAATATATAAATATATTAATTTTTATTATAAATATTTCCTTTTAATAATATTATTAATATTACTAAAATTAATAAAAATATTAATAATAATATTAAAATAATTAAATATAAATAAGGATATATTTCACAAATAATTAAATCAATAATAGGAGAAATAAGAGTTTTTTTTATTTCTGCTTTAACATCATCAGATTGTAATATACTAAAACATTGTTTTAATAAACTATCTTTAATCATATTAATATTTTTATTTATTTTAGAATAAAAATAAATAAAAAATACATAAATTGCGATATTAAATAAATATAATTTTCTAAAAGTTGTTTAATGGAATATATAATAGAACCAACAATTGATTTTGATTTTAATAAATGTATTTTGGGAACACCAAATAATATTCCTGGTGGTTCTTTTTTTAGTAGATTATTTATAACTAATAAACCAATTTATTTACAAACACCAAAATGTATTACTAAACAAGGGTTGTAAAAAATGGTAAAAAAATATATGTAGATTTGTTATTTAATAATAATGATTTTATATTTATAAATTGGATAGAAAATTTAGAGAATAGAATAATAGATTTAATATATGAAAAGAAAAATCAATGGTTTGAAAATAGTTTAGAAAAAGATGAAATAGAAACAGCATTTACTAGTCCCTTTAAATTATTTAAATCTGGTAAATATTATTTATTAAGAGTAAATGTTAAAACAAATATTAAGATATATGATGAAAGTGATAATATAATAAATATTGATAATTTTAATAATGAAAATAATTTAATATCAATAATAGAAATTCAAGGAATAAAATTTAATTCTAGAAATTTTCAAATAGAATTAGAATTAAAACAAGGAATGATAGTAAGTCCAGATCCATTTTTAGATAATTGTTTAATAAAAAAAAATAAAAATACTAAAGAAGTTGAATTAGATAATTATGATAAAATATCAATAAAAAATTTTATAACTGAAAGTGTTCATGAATTAAATAATAAAACAATAGGACAAAATGAATTAAAAGAACAAAATAATTTGAATAAAGAATTTAATAAAGAAAATAAAAATATTATAAATTTTGAAAATAATAGTCATGAGAGTGAAAAAAATAATATTGAAATTAATAATGAATTAAGTAAAAATATTGAAAATGAAGAATTAAATGAAAATGAAGAATTAAATGAAAATGAAGAATTAAATAAAAATGAAGAATTAAATGAAAATGAAGAATTAAATAAAAATCAAGAATTTAATGAAAATGAAATAGTTTTAGAAATAGAAGATTTAAATAATACTAATAATTTAAAAAAAGATGAATTATTAGAAGTTAATATAAATTTAGAAAATAATAATAATAAAAATGATACATCTTTAACATTAATAAAACCAAATCAAGTTGTAGAGAAATATTTAATCTTATACAAAGAATATAAAGAAAAAGCAAAAGAAGCAAAAAAAGTTGCTCGTGAAGCATATTTAGAAGCAAAAAATATAAAGGAAACATATGATTTAGAAGTTAGTGATTTTAGTGATAATTATAGTGATTGTGATAGTGAAAATGATTATATAAATGAAAAGGAAGAATTAAATATTTAATCTTTTTAATCTTTAGAAATAAAAAAGAAAAAAGAAAAATAAAAATTAAAAAATAAAAATTAAAAAATTAAAATAAAAATTAAAATAAAAATTAAAAAATAAAAATTAAAAAGAAAAATAAAAAAGAAAAATTAAAAGAAAATAAAAAAAGAAATTAATTATTTTTTAATAAGAAAAATATTTTATCATTAAATTTATATAATGAGTATTTCAATAAAAAAACTCCTAAAAGATAATGGATTAGCAACAATATTATTAGGATTAGTTGCTCTTTATGTATTATATATGTTTTATAATTATTTAAGTTCAAAAGGTAGTTATAGTGAGGAATTAATGACACCAAATACAAATAATGCATATGGTGGTCAAACTAATCAACAAAATGTTTCTGTTCCAGGGCCAGTAGGAAATGTTAAAGCAGCAGAGGAAAGTGGTAATGAAGTTTTTTCATCAGTAAATAATGTTCAATCAGTAGGTCAAGGACTTCCTACATCTTGTACTAATCCTAGTATGACAAATCCTTCAGACTTATTACCAAAAGATACTAATAGTAGTTGGGCAGAATTAAATCCATCAGGAAAAGGTGAATTAGCAAATATAAATTTATTAAAAGCAGGATATCATATTGGTATAGATACAATTGGTTCATCTTTAAGGAATTCCAATTTACAAATTCGTTCTGAACCACCAAATCCTCAAATTAATGTAGGACCATGGAATAATTCAACAATTACACATGATATTTTACGACCTCCTCTTGAAATAGGACAAGGTCCTCAATAAAATAAATATTTAGTAATTATTATATCTATTTTTATTATATAAATTCTTAAAATATAATAAAATATATATATAATATATATGACATTAAAAGGTGGTAAAGTAAATAAAGCTTTAAAAGATTGGGTTATGTTTGTTAAAGAAGTTCAAAGAAAAAATAATTTAAATTATAAAGATGCAATAATAGAAGCTAAAAGATTAAAAGATAAAGGAGTAAAATGGAGAAAAAGTGCTTCATCAATGAAAGGTGGTGAAGATGATGTAGATGAATTCCCTGAAATTAGTGAATTTCCTAAAGATGATGAATTCCCTAAAGTTGAAAAAGTTGATGAATTTGTTGAAAATCAAGATGGAGGGAAAAGACGAACAAGAAAACATAAAAAAAGGCATTCAAGGAAGCAATCAAGGAAGCATTCAAGAAAACAATCAAGGAGGCATTCAAGGAAACATTAAAACTAAAGAAATAAAAATAAAAGACGATAATAAATAAAAATATTTTTGTATTTTTAATTTTAATACAAATATATATTATTATGGATTATTTTAGTATTATTATAATTTCATTAACAATCTTTATGTTAATAAAAATATACTTTGATAATAAAAAACCAGATTTAAAATGTGTAATTTCATCTTATGATGGAAATAAATATTGTGTAAGAGATAGAGAAAAAATAAATGAGGCAGCCGATTTATTAGCAAAAGCAACAACAAATTGTAAAAATTTAATAATATATTTACAAAATAAGTATCCAAATAATGAAGATGTTGAAAGATTAGTAGCAAAATTCAATCCAAATGTAATAATGGAAACTTTACCAACAAGTGAATTTACAGCATATAGTGAAAATAAAGGAGAAACACTAGCATTTTGTTTAAATAAAAATAATAAAAATAATAATCAATTAATAGATTTAAATACCTTAACATTTGTTGCTTTACATGAATTAGCCCACATAATGACTTTAGAAGAAGGTCATAAATTAGTATTTTGGCAAAATTTTAAATTTTTATTAGAAAATGCAAAACAAGCAAATATATATATTCCAGTAGATTATAAAAAAAATAACAAAGAATATTGTTCAATGAAAATAACTGATAATCCATATTTTGATTTAGTTTGATAAACTATTTTTCTACCTCTTTATCATTTTAGACAAAAATAAATAAAAAGGACATAAGATAAAAAGAACATAAAAAAATAAAAAATTATAATATATTATGGAAACAATATATAAAGTAAATATTTTAAAAAATAAAAATAGAATAGAAAATATATTAATATTTGATGGTTCAATAAATTTAAATATGAATAATATAAATTATTCAAATTATTTTAATAAAGAAGAATTAAAAAAAATAAAAAATGAAAATATTGAAGTAAATTTAATAAATGAATATATATTTAATGATGATTCAATTGGAAATATAAAATTAAAAATAACAAAAGGATTAAAAAATATTTCATTTGAAGAAATATATTTATTTTGTTTAAAAAAAGAAATATTAAATCCAATAACTATTTATCAAAATTTAACTCAAAATGAAAAATTACCATTAACAAGAAATAGATTAGATAATTTATTATTAAATTTATATGATTTAAATGAAAATCCAATAAATTTTAATATAAATGAAAAAGAATTATATGATTATCAAGATATATTAAATTTAAATTTAAATAATATTGAAAATCCTTATTTAATTGGAAAAGTATTAGGTCAAAAATTCATATTTAATAATGAATATATTTTTATTGTAAATCCATTTATTTTTAGAGATTATGACAAATTATTAGAAAGTTCAAAAAATGAATTAAGTTCTTTAAATAATAATTTATTATTAGAAACAGGTATAATTTCAAATAATAATATATATTGTTGTTTAGCAGAAGATGTATATGATTATTATGAAGAAAAGGATGAAAAAAAATCAAAAAGAAAAAATATTGATGAAACAATAAAAACAAATTATTTTTCAAAAATATATTATCCATTTTTAAATAAATTAGGAATTTTTAATAATGAAGAATTAATAAAAAGAAAAATAAATTTAATAAATGAAACAAATAGAAAATTAGAGAGTTTAAATGAAATTTTTAATACTATTTCAATGTTTTATAATATATATTATAATAAAAAAAATTCAGATATTTTTAGTTTAATAAATAAAAATAAAGGAATAAAAAATTTTAGAATAATAAAAAATTATCCATTTAAAGTAAAATTTCCTATTGAGACAATATTTAAAATAATAAATTCTAATATTAATATTCCTTTAATAAAATATAATCCAGAAACAAAACAAGAAAATATATATAGATTATATACTGATAAATTAACATCAGATAATAGAAAAATTCCATATTTATCAAAATCACAAATATTAAAATTAATAAAAAATATAGGAAAAAGTAAGAGTGTATCAATTTATAATTTAATAGAAATTTCAAATATAACTTATAATATAATAGTTGAATTTAAAGAAAATGGATCAATATTAATTTATTCTTTAAGTGAATTAGAAGAAGTAATAGAATTAAATATTTTAGATGAAATATTGAGATTAAGTTTAAATCCATTAATTGAAAAATTGAAACCATATTTTGAGCAAAGTGGATTAGATTTATATTATTATAGTGATTTAAATGATAGTTCAATTGAAATATTAAATATTAATTGGACATGTGTTTATAATATAAATAAAGAATTTAATATAGAAAAAATAAGAAAATGTGTTTCAAATGTTTTTTTAATTGAAAGCACAAATTTAAAAAAAAATATAGAAATGAGATATAAAAAAGTTTCAAATTTTAATAAATTCGATAGTCAAGAAGCATTTATAATAGAAAAACAAAAACAAGGTTATAGCACATTAGAAATATATGAGGATTTAATAAAAAATTTTAATTTAAGTGAAGAAGAAGCAAAAGACATATTAACAAAAATTGCTAGTGAATTAGAAGTAACCCGAGGTTCTTTTAGAAAAAGATATATAGAAATAAAAGTTAATCCAGGATTTAAAACAATAATTAAATTAAAAACTATTCTTTCAAAAACTAATCCATTATTAGAATTTAGTATAGATGGTATTGATAATATAAATTATTTAAATATTATTCCAATATACATAGATTCTATTTTAAGAATAAGTCAAGATATTGAAAGTATAAATATGGATAAATCTATAATAAAAGAAAATTGCAGTGGTGAAATAATAGAAAAAGATATAGAAGATTTTTTATTTGAAGATATAGTATCTTCACCAGAAGAGAATTTAAGTTTAAATAGAATTCCAGAAATAGAAAATGAAGAAGTATATTATCCAAGTTCTAAAGGAATATTAGATTATAACCAAGGAACAAATATGGAAGATTTATTAACAATGTTAGGATTTGAAGAAAATTCAAATTCTGAAGAATTAAGTGAAAATATGTTAATGGGTGGTGATAGTTCAAATTCTAATGAAAGTAGTTCTCAATCAATAAAATCCGAATCTTTAAGTTCATTAGGAAATTTAGAAGAATTAGAAGAATTAGAAGAATTAGGAGAATTAGAAGAAGAATATAAAGAAAAAGAAGAAAAAAAACAAGAAAAAAAAGTAAAATTTCAAACATTACCAAAAGTAGAAGAAATAGAAGAATTTAAATTTGAAGATGAATTAGAACCATTACAACCAATTAGTTCTCCAAAAACTACAATAAAAACAAAAAAAGGAACAAAAAAAGGAACAAAAGAAGAAACAAAAAAAAGAACAATAAAAGAATCAAAACAAGAAACAAAACAAGAAACAAAACAAGAAACAAAACAAGAAACAAAACAAGAAACAAATATATATAATATAGAAGGTCTCAAATTAACATATCCTAATCCTTTTTCACAAAAATTACAAGATAAAATGCCTCAACTTTTTGTAAGACAAAAAGATGATAAGATTGATTTATATTCAAGAATGTGTCCATCATCAGATAGAAGACAACCAGTAATATTAACAAAAGAAGAAAAAGATAAAATAATAGAAAATTATGGAGAATATATAAATGAAGAAGCTGATTTTATAGAATATGGTTATGATAATAATGATCCTTCAAAAAAATATTATTATATGTGTCCTAGATACTGGTGTTTATTAACAGATACATATATAAATGAAAAAGATATTTTAGAGGGTAAATGTGGGCCAAAAGTTTCAAATATAGAAGATGCTATTATTCCAAGAAATGCTAAAGTAGTTCCAAAAGGTCGTTATGTTTATAAATTTTATGATAAAGATAAAGAAAAATATCCAGGATTTCATAAAGAAACATTACCAAATGGTTCTTGTATTCCATGTTGTTATAATAATTGGACTACAGCAACAATGAAAAATCGTAGAAATATATGTCAAGGAATTAGTAAAGAAAAGGAAATTACAACAAAAGTAACTAATAAAGAAGAAATAATTTCTGAAAAAGAAATAACAAAAATAGTAGAAAAAGAAAATTATATAAAAGGGCCAGATAAATATCCATTAGGAAATTTTAGATGGGGATTTTTACCAATTCAAGTTCAAACTTTTTTACATGAAATAAATGAAGATTGTCAAATAAGTCAGTCAAATACAAATATAAAACCATTTCATACTTGTTTATTAAGATTTGGAGTAGAAAATAATTCCAAACAATCTTTTATTGCATGTATAGCAAATGCTCTTTTTTATATTCAAAAAGATGAAAAAACTAAACAACCTTTAATAAAGAAATATTATCCAGATTATGAAACAGATGTTCCAACAATAACAATGATGAAAGAAATAATAATAAATTCTTTAAATATTGATAACTTTATAACATATCAAAATGGAGATTTAATTGAAACATTTTCAAATCCAAATATTAAAATAAATTTGGAAAATTATAAAGATAGTGAATTATATAAGAATACAATAAATGAAACTATTAAAGATGAGAATAAAGTAAAATTATTAATAAAAATAGCACAATCTTTAGAAAATTTTAAATTATATTTAGAAGATGATAATGTGTATATAGATTATAAATATTTATGGGATATAATTTGTTTTCCCAATCCTTTATTATTTCCTGCTGGTTTAAATTTAATAATATTAGAAATTCCAGAAGATGATATAACAAATAATATAGAATTAGTTTGTCCTTCAAATCACTATTCTAAAAATAAATATGATTCAAGAAGAAGAAGTTTAATATTAGTAAAAAGAGAAAATTATTTTGAACCAATATATGCTTATAATAATCAAGAAAAAAGAATATTAATAACAAAAACATTTACAGAATATGATAAAAATTTACCATCATCTTTAAGGGAAATTTTTGATAAAGTAATAAAAGTTACATTAAATAATAAATGTTCTTATTTAGAAAGTCAACCAAATGTTTATAAATTTAAATCACCTCCTTTATTAGATGAATTAATTAAGATTTTAAGAAATAAAAAATATAAAATAACAAAACAAGTATTAAATTTACAAGGAAAAGTAATAGGAGTTTTTTCAATAAATCCAAAAGGAATAGAAGGTTTTATTCCTTGTTATCCATCATCTTTAACTTTATTAAAAAAGAAAATAAGAAAAAATATAATTAAAGAAAAAACAAAAGAAAAAACAGAAAGTAAAAAAGAAAAAGAAACAATAATAGAAGAAAAAGATTATCCTTATGTTTATGCAACAGATAATATTTGGAAATCATATAATAAAACTTTGAGTTTTCTAAAAGAATATTATAAAAAAGATGAAGATGAAGATGAAGATGAAGAACAAAAAGAAATAAAAAGAGAAAAGGATTGTTATGAATATTTTTGTAGAGTAATAGAAGATGAAGTTATAATAGGTTTTTTATCAAATAGTAATCAATTTATTCCAATAAAAGAACCAATAATAGTTTCAAGTGTAGATGATAATATAAAAACAATAGAACATAATAATTATTTATTAGCAGATAATAACACATTATTATCAAAAAAACAAGATAGTCAAAGAAATAATTTTATAAAAAGAATAAA
>Ga0214923_10008919_pt1 | contig 10539 bp, 12 predicted proteins | sample LL1510_MetaG_FD_177993 | JGI IMG/M metagenome (GOLD analysis project Ga0214923, IMG submission 177993) | Freshwater microbial communities from Lake Lanier, Atlanta, Georgia, United States - LL-1510 | ecosystem: Environmental > Aquatic > Freshwater > Lake | place: USA: Georgia | collected...
AAGAGAAATAAAAAAATAAAATATTGTAATAATATATAAAAATGCCAGGAATGCAAAGTCAAAGTCAAAGTCAAAGTCAATCTCAAAAACAACAAGGTGGTCGTCGTAGATCTCGTAGAATGAGAAAATCAATGCGTAAATCAAGAAAGTCAAGAAGATCAAGAAGAATGTCACGCAGAATGCGCAAATAAGCGTTAGTGTAGTTGTAGTGTAGTGTAAATATAAGTTATAAATAATATAAAATAAAATATTATTATTAAAAATGGATTATTTAGAATTAAACAATAGATTGAATATAAATAATTTGAAAGATTTAATAATAATATACTGTGGTCCAAAAGTAGGTTCAACAAGTTTAGTTTCGTCATTGAGACTGTCATGCAGTGATAATTGTAACGTGATCCATTTACATGATGACGCAATGCTAAGAATATTAACCCAAAGCGATGATTCGGTTTCAATCTCAGGATTAATAGAATACAATAGTAAATCGAAAAAAGTATATGTAATCGATATTTACAGAAGCCCAATAGAGAGAAAAATGTCAGAATACTTTGAAAAATTATGCGATTTACATTTTAATAATAAACCAGAAGATGTGAATAATTACAACTTACATAGAATAATAAAACGTTTCAACGATATATTTAATCATATAGGTAAAGGAGATCATTACATAGATAAATATGATATTCCAGTAATAGAAAGTTTTGATACGAAAAAAAAATATCAAATCCAAGCATTAAACAACATAACATACATAAAACTGCGTTTAAAGGATTCATTAGAATGGAGTCAAATGTTATCATCAATCATGAATAGAAAGATTTACATAGTTAGAGATTATGAAACAGTGAATAAAGAAATAGGAGATTTATATAAAAGATTCAAATCGGAATACAAACTGCCGTTAAACCATTACCAATCGATAGTAGAAGATGAATATTTATCCTTTTATTACTCAGAAGAAGAGAGAGAAGAATATTTAAAAGAATGGTTAAAAAGAGTTTGTGATAAATGTGAAACGTGGTCAATAAAAGAATATGATTTTTATAAAAAGATAAGCATAGAGAATTTGACACAAAACGAAATCCAAAAGCATCATTATATAGATTTGGGTTGTACATGCAAATATTGTTCAACAAAGCGTTTAGAAATAATAGAAAAGATAAAACGTGGTGAAGAAATAAAAGAAAAGATAATTCATGAAGAGTTGGTGAAAAAAGATAAATATCAAATATTATTAAAATCAAAGCAAATGCAAAAGCCAATAAATAGAAAGGTGAATTTGGGAATGCTGATGTAGTTTCTCTCAGTATATCAAATCCAAAGTGCAAAAAGGTGTCTAATATTGTTTATGATTCTGTTACCATAAACAATAACAATATAACCCAAATATATAATAGTTTTTTCTCTCCAAGACCAATAAAAAAACAATATCCCCCAATATAAAAATCGTAACCGATATTCCGTTTCATCACCCATTTCCCGATTCTTATTATTGATAGCATAATAAGAGTGTTCCTACTAAGTCACAGAACCAACCAGAACCCAACACCCCGGCATCAAGTGCGCGCCATCCAGACACAAAATCCTTACTGTAAAGTAGATATAGTGTGTCGAGTATATGCGCAAATATGGTGAGATGATAGGGTATCAATGACAGCCATGTGTTCTCTCAAAATATATCAAATATTTATTATTTTTCTTTAAGTTAAATATCCAATTTATTATATAAAAAAGTGAAATAAATTTGGCAAAAGTTTTTTGGAATTTGAAAAAAGGACATTTATAAATGTCCAATTTGTGTTTTCTAGAAAACTTTTTGTGAAAAACAATATTGTGAGCATTAAAATTTTTTATGATGTCGTCCCAAAAATAATAATTTTGATTTTGTTACGATAAAATAAAAAGTCAAATCTCAATTTTTTTCTCTGAAGAGACTATATGGCAACTTTAGGAAACAAACAGGCAACAGTTTCTGGCAATTTAATGTCGCCAAAATATCATTGTGAAAAGTGTGACTATAAATGCCGTAAAAAATACAATTGGGAATTACATTTGCAAACGATAAAACATAATACAATAAATATATGCCAGAATTCAGCAGAAACTAGCAAAAACTGGCAGAAACTGGCAAAAAATGTAATTTATTGTTGTGAAAATTGTGACAAAGAATACACAGATAGATCAGGTTTATGGAAACATAAAAAAAAATGTGATAACATAAACAAATCGGAAATAAATAACATTGAAATGCAAAAACATAATTTAGAATTACAGAAACAAAATTTAGAATTACATAAACAGATATTGGAGATTTGTAAAAATTTGCAACCAGGATCAATAAATAACAGTCACAATCACAGTCATAACAAGACATTCAATCTGCATTTTTTTCTGAATGAAACATGCAAAAATGCAATGAATATTTCCGAGTTTATCGAGAATATTTCTCTCCAACTATCAGATTTGGAGAACATAGGAAAGCTAGGTTATGTCGAAGGTGTTTCCAATATTATTATAAAAAACCTGAATGCATTGGAAGTTACGCAACGTCCATTGCATTGTACAGATAAGAAGAGAGAAACAGTGTATGTAAAAGAACACGATGAATGGCAGAAAGAAGAAGAAAATAAAAAACATATACGGCAAGTAATAAGCAATGTAGTTTCAAAGAACATGAAATTATTACCGGAATATCAGAGTAAATACCCAGAATGTATGAACCCAGAATCAAAAAAATCAGATGAATACAACAAAATCATCATGGAATCCATGGGAGGTGGTATGGATGTAGCAGATAAAAACAAAGAAAAAATCATAAAAAAAGTAACAAAAGAAGTGATGGTAGAGAAAGAGGAATGAAAAGAACATTCTTGGAACATTCCCCCGCTTTCTCTCCGCATCATAAAAATAAAATGTATAACACCTTATTTTTTTGTAACCGATTTCTCGTTTCATTACCCATTTCCCGATTCTTATTATTGACAGCATTTGTATAGGTGTTCCTACTAAGTCACAGAACCCAACCCCGGCATCCCAGGCGCGCCATCCTGACACTCCATCTCTACTGTAAGTGTATATAGTGTGTCCAGTATATGCGCTGATATTATAATAAAGTAATAGTATTACTATATTTTTTAACAAGGCCTTCCCATGAGAATTCTCTCAAAGCATATTCACGTATAGCATCTTTATAAATTTGTTTAGATCTATTTTCATTGATAACATTTTCAATATAATTAAAATCATCTAATTTGTCATCAGGTATAATATCGATAAATGGTAATGATAAATCTAAATCGTTACTACTGTATTGATTAGTAACAATAGGTAATCCAGCCATTAAAGCTTCTTTGATAACCAATGGATCCGATTCTCCAGTACTTAATAAAACAAGATTACCATAATTAACTAATATTTTCATTAATTGATCATGAGGTAATTCTCCTTTATAACACTCTTTCTCTCTAAAAGAATCATCTTCACATTTTCCGTAAAAATGTATATTTTGAATATTACAATATTTATGTTGCTGTTTTCTAGGTTCAACTTTGCCAATGTATATACTTTTATCTATGAATTCTCCATTATGAATAGGCTGTATTTCTTGTGAATTAGCACCATTTAACATTAAAAATATCCTGGATTTATCGAGACAATTGCTATGAAACACATCATAATCTTTTTTGGATAATGCAAATATATAATGTTTGGAATTATTACAAATTGATTGAAAAATGGCAGAATATCCGTCATTATTATATTTTTCAGGATCACAAATATAAGGATAATGACTGGTAATAGCAATCTTAGAACAATTTAATTTATCCAAAACAGGCCAAAATACATCATAATGAATATGCGCAAAGTCGAATCCGCCATCATTAACAGTTTGTACTATTTCATCCATGTTAGGAGTATTAATAATATCTACTTTATGTCCAAATGCTTCAAGCTGTTTATAATAATCCCAAATCAATATTTCAACAGCGCCCCAACCAGGTGGTGGTATAGGCATAATTCCAGGTCCAACTAGTGCAATTCGTAAAGGAATATTTTGTAAAAATGAATCAATAACAGAAGACCAAGAGAATTTACGAAGAGCATATTCTCTAATTTGTGACCGCATAGAAATCGATATTTTTCGATTATGAATGATTTGTTGTTCGATAAACGATATATCATCTAATTTATCATTAGGTATCACAGTAATAAATGGTTTAGATAAATCAAGATTAGCAGATGCACATTGAGATATAACAACCCCTAACCCAGCAATAAGTGCTTCTTTTACAACCAACGGATCCGCTTCACCGTCACTTAATAAAATTAAATTCGCATATTTGGTTAGATTTTCATATAATGTAGTTTTACTCCATTCTCCCAAATAATTAGTATTATTTGTATTGAAGGAAGAATTATGATAATTACCTGCAAAATGAATACTATCAATAGACTGATATTTCCATTGTGATTTTCTATCTTCAATTTTGGCTAAATATATACTTTTTTCACTGTATTCAGGTATTTCATTATAAAGAAACATATCAGATCTAGCTCCATTGTGAATAATGTTATATTTTCCATTAAATCCATGTTTTTTATATACATCCAAAACAGGGCCACTAATAGCATTTAAAGTAATATATTGTTGATATTCAATAACTTTTTTGAATATATTGTTAAAATAACATGATCTCTTTTCTTCAAACCCAGGTTCAGTGATATAAGCAAAATGAGACATATAAAAAATACGAGAGCATTGTATATGAGGTACAACAATGATATGATCATCATACATAATATATACTACATCAGGTTTTTCAGCGTTAGTTTTTTGAATAATATCATTACATTGAATTTCATTGATAATAATAACAATATGTCCTTTTTTTTGAAGTTCAATATAATAATCCCAAACGATACTTTCAACAGCTCCCCAGCCATTAGGTGGTATAGGATATTGACCAGGACCAATTAGACAAAATTTCATATAATAAAATAATATATAAAAATATTTATATATTAATTATATAAATATTAAAATTTGTTGTATATTATATAAATGTCAGTAACAGTAGTAACATGTTATTATAAAATAAATTCAAAGCATTCACATGATAATTATGATAGATGGATGACAAATTTTTTGTCAAATGTTTCATGTAATTTAGTGATTTTTACTTCTCCTGACTTGGTAGAATATATTGCAGAAAAACGTATGCGATTTATAGATAAAACAATAATAAAAACAATAGAATTAGAAGATTTGCCAATATATAAATTATACAAAGATTTATGGGCAGTTCAATATCAAATGGATAATCAAAAGGATACAGGTAGAACAAGTGATTGTTATGTTATATGGAATTCAAAGATATTTTTTTTGAGTGAAGTAATGGAATTGAACCCATTTTTTTCAGATAAGTTTATTTGGGCGGATATAGGATCTTTGAGAATGCAATCTTATGACACATCTTTAATGAATCAAATAATAAATAATTATCCTATTTATGAAAAGATTTCAAAAACCAAAATAGATATAGTATTATTAGAGCCGATAGAAAATGCTGAACAAAAAATATTTATAGGTGAAAGGCATTTTTCGGGTGCGTTATTTGGTGGTCATAAAGATGTAATAATGTTACTTTATGAATTATTTTATAAAAAGTTATATGATCATATTCAAGCAGGTATTTTTATAGGATGTGATCAGCAAACAATAAGTTCAATTTATAATGAAAATCGTGAATTATTTAATTGTATTTCATGTAATAATCATAGTAACGATGATTATAATTGGTTTTATTTATGGGAACATTATTCACAGTTGTAATATTTCTCTCTAGACTAAGAATATATTTTGGTAACAAAAAAGAGTACTTACATACATTTATTTAATAAATTACAAATACAAATACAAAACAAGTTCAATCTAAGTCTAAAGTCATTGCAATAACTTCATCAATAGTGAAATCATATGGATCATCCTCTTCATCATCACTTTCATCACTATCCTCATCATCATCGACATCATCTTGAACCCTACTATCAATAATACCAATGACTTTGGATTGGAATAAATCCGCTCTGCAAATAGGGCACGGTAATTCGCGTCCGTTAGGTCTGGTGTGACTCCAACATGAAACGCATAGTTTATGACCACATGGTGTAGTCGTTTTGGTAACCTCTAAACAAACAGAGCATTCTTCTGGGTGTTTCTCGTCGCATGGAACGCTATTCAGTAACTCCATGTTACTACGAACATGAGGAACTTCACTCGGATGTTTAATTTGCGGAGTCACAAAGACACCGTTTAATAGATCAAATTTCATTTCCTTGATATCATTATTCATATGTTTAATAACGGTTTCATAGTCTTTCAACGTATATTTGGTTAGTTTTTTAATGTAGGTTTTTCGAAATAATAACTGGCGTACAACGAATGCTTTGTCCTCTGGTGATGTATCGTACATCAACATTTTATAGGTGTTTATAATCAACGACATGCCGTTTTCATTGACTACGAGCTCACAACTGACTTTTATGCCATCAATTACATATACTGGTAGAACGACAAATGATCGACCATCATGCATAGTATTGTCAATGGCTAGTTTAATGGAGACAGGAAGTCCTTTACTAGCGATAGGAACACATTTGCAACCCTCTGCTTGGCATGACATTTGAACAACATTTTGGGCATCAACAGTGATAGACATGGTAACGGATATATTTTGATTGACACTAGCAACAATCAGAAAATTCATTTCATTTTTTTTTATTTTCGCCCGTTTCTGGCGACTGCTTAAATTTTTAAGCGAAAGAACATTCCTGGAACATTCCGCGCACCACCCAATCAAAAAAAAAGCAGTTAGTTAAAATTACAGGATATAAATGTTTTTGATACTAGTTGCATTTTTATATAGTGTTGAAGTTGTTGTCAAATGAAAAGTCACCTAATATATGGGCTTTAAGGCAAAGAATACCACAATGTCCGTTGTTAGCCAAACGGAAGTACATGAGATCGTCTTCTGTAACAAAATCTTTTTCTTTTTTGTGTAGCCAAACTATTACCTTAGGTGTCTCTTCCTTAGTGAATACCTGGTCCCACCCTCTACTTTTATTTCTGGGTGATAATAGTTTCATCATGACTTCGGTAATGAATTGTCTTTTTTCTGTTTCTGTTTTTGGGTTGTGGTTCTTTGGGCCTGGAGGGTCGTATATCTCTTCCATAAACTCACGATGCAATATCTCGCGCTCTTTTGCAGATCTTCTGCTTCTTTTTGGTGCTGGTGTTCTGGTTGTCATTGTTAAAGTTGTCTTAAATTGGTATATATAATAATTGACACCATCAACAATGAGAAAAAATTTCAATTTTTTTTCATTTTTAGCGATTTCCAATGATCACTTAAATTTTTTGCAAAATAACCTTCCAAAGCCAGGAACTGAAATAAAGAACCTTCCTGGCTTTGGAAGGTTATTTTGCAAAAAATTTAAGTGATTACCCAAAAAACGGTCAAAAATGAAAAAAATTTAAGTAAATTAAAAAATCCATAATCGAAAAAAAAAATTGAAATTAAATTTTTTCAATATGGAAGAATCATTAAACAACAATCAGTTAAGCGTCCAAATAATTTTAAGTAAGCAATTTCAAGTCAATTTCAATTAAGATTTCAACTATTTCTAATATTCAAATATCCAATATTTCAATATTAAATATGTCAGCTCAATTCGAAACCCAAAACCAAGTTTTCGCTGTTGAATCCGTCGTTCCTTTCGTTGATCAAAAATCAATGGATGTCGTCGTTGAAAATCAACCAGAAACTCAACCAAAAACAAAAAAAGAATTAAAAATGACAAAAAAAACAAAAAAATTAATCGTATTATGTGGTAATTTATATGGTTTTGACGGCGAAGAGGCAATTACTCGCATTTTAAATAATGAAAAACCAAAGAAAGAGAAGAAGGCTAAGGAGCCAAGAAAGCGTAAGTCAGTTGCTTCTAATCCTGAAGACGGAGAGAAAAAGAAGAGAGGAAGACCAGCCAAGACTGTCAAAGTAGTCGAGGAATCACAAGTCGTAGATATGTTCGCAGACATTGTATCAAATGATGATGTTGCACCAGAAGAAGAACATGTCGAATCTCCTGTCGAAACTCCTGTCGAACCTAAAAAGGTAAAGAAGACAAAGGTCCTCACTGAGGAGGAGAAAGAAGCCAAGGAAGCCAAGAAAGCTCAAGAAAAAGCCCAAAAGGAAGCCGAAAAGGAAGCCAAGAAAGCTCAAGAAAAGGCTGATAAGGAAGCCAAGAAAGCTCAAGAAAAGGCCGACAAGGAAGCCAAGAAAGCTCAAGAAAAGGCTTTAAAGGAAGCCGAAAAGAAAGCCAAGAAACCAAAGACCAAAGCTGAAAAAAAGACACCAGCTTCAGTCGAATCAACCCCAGTTGTTTCTGATAACGAATCTGAACCAGAGCAAGAAGTCTTCAAGGTAAAGAAATTCGAGCACAAAGGTGTTAGTTATTTAAGAACTCGCAATGGTGATAACTGGCATGAAAACGGTCACATCTACAACATGGAGCAAGATCTAGTTGGATTTTGGGACGAGCAAAGCCAAGATATTAAACTTGTCGAAGAAGGTGAGTGCGAAGAAGAGGAATATGACGAATAAATAATTAGATAGTTTTTAGATAGTTTTATATATTGTAATTTAATGTATGTTTTTTTTGCTGTAACCCATTTCCCGTTTCCTCACTCATTTCCCGTTTCCTCACCCATTTCCCGATTCCTGTGAATGGGGTAATTGTCGAATATTGGTCTTGTTGATAGTGGTAGCACCCATTACACTCTATATTGGCTGTAAGCGGGTTGTAAGTGTCGGGTGGTTGGCGGGTTACAGAGTACAGAGTACAGACAACAGACAACAACCCCCCACTCTATTTTCTCTCCAACTATCTCCCCAAAACTTCAACAACTATTCTTTTATAGTACTATACTATATGTACGAACTACTATTTGTTGCATTCGCTTTTTTCATTACATTCATAATAGAAAAAACCACCAACATAACCCCGACAATAAACTATGCAAATAAATTCGAATACGTCCCCATAATCACAGCCAACATCTATGCGGATTTATTTATTATTTTTATAACTTTTTCACGCATATACTATAAAAGCCCCTCTTTAGAAGGCTGGTATAAAAAATATAGACTATCAGCAATGATAGCAGATATATTAATCGGTGTTTTATATATTTTATTAGCCAGGTTTTTGGTGCATACATCAAAAATAAAAATAGGTCTCACAGCATTTGCACTATTATGCGTAGCAATCCAAATATTTTTCGACTTCTTATTTTTCATATTATTCACTTTAATACCTAGAGGATCCAATGACATGTTGGACTTTTTCAAGGGTTATTCAAAAGAAGTTGGTGCATATGCGTTGTTAGGCGATAGTTTCCTCGTGATATTTGCAGTAGTTTTGTCCGCGTTTTTAAACACAAGAAGTTTTGACACAAACATAATATTATTAATTTTAAGCATATACTTAGCTCCTTATTTTATATACATGAAAAATTAACCCTATCCCTATCCATATCCCTATCCCCAACAAAAAGTTTTTACAAATTACATGAAATAACTGAAATTTCTTTACTATGATAATTATATAATTTTTTTGCGCTATATTTTTTCAACGGTAAATAATCAGAGCTTAAACATCTAAAATCCCCTATTTGAATATCAGTATCATCTTCCACTTGATAACAGCAATTACAAATCAATATATATTTAAATTTTTTATGTTCTACTAAATAATCCAAAAAATTGTATATATTATCTAGACTCCAATGTTGTATAACATCTTTTAAAATACATAGTTCCCCATTAATAATATTTTCTTTATTATTACAAAAATCTAAATGAATAAATGAATATTTGGGTAAAGTGTGTTGTGTTGAATTATATTCTACTACATTTTTATATGCATCGTAACCAGTATATGATACATCTAAATCATGATAAATTAAAGGACCACACCTAAAATCACCACATCCTAAATCAGCAACATTTTTAATTTTATTATCGGTTATAAATTTTTTCAAAAAAGGAACATATGTATCTTTGTTGTAATCGACATCACTACCACTACCACTACTTCCAGTGTAATTATTGTTGTTATTATCCCCCCATTTTTTATTTTCATAAACATTTGTGAATATTTCTTCCATTGTAATTATATTAAAACAAAATAATAAAAATTTCATATAAAATTGCAAAAAAAAGTTATAATTACAAATTACAAATTACAAATTACAAATTACAAATTACAAATTATCCAACTCTCGCCAATTCGCGCATATCCATATTATCATCCGTTTCTTCCCCATCCTCCCCTCGCTCCCTTCTCTCCCCTTCATAATCTTCCCAAAAATACAAGTCGTTATCATCGTCACTATCGTCGTCGTCACTGTCATCACCCGCACCGCCATCAATTGGCATAATATTCCCCGTATTTTCATTATAAATCCCA
>Ga0214923_10008920_pt1 | contig 10538 bp, 13 predicted proteins | sample LL1510_MetaG_FD_177993 | JGI IMG/M metagenome (GOLD analysis project Ga0214923, IMG submission 177993) | Freshwater microbial communities from Lake Lanier, Atlanta, Georgia, United States - LL-1510 | ecosystem: Environmental > Aquatic > Freshwater > Lake | place: USA: Georgia | collected...
GCCCTCAGGAAGACCCGACGTGAGCAGCGACTGCTCCGCTCGTTCTTCCGCCAGGCTGAACTCGACCTGTAAATCCATGAAAGAACTATTCAAAGCTCAATAACTCGTTGGCCGGCCCGCTTTGGGGCTGCGTAGAGTTCCGGCGACCGGTTTCACATCACCCACAGAAAGGGCCGACCCATGCTGTCGCCGACCATGCCGCTCGTGATGCGTTTCGCTCTCGCCGCCGCCTTCACACTGCCGGCTATCGCCTACGCCGAGGATGCGCCGCACGCTGACGCGGCCGCCAAGGACGCCTGCATCAAGGCCTGCAATGAGTGCCTCCGAGCCTGCCGCGAATGCGTTCTGGGCTGCGACTGCCCGGGCTGTGAGAAAACCTGCCTGACCTGCATCGAAACGTGCCGGACGTGCGTCGCGCTGCTCGAGTACGACTCCGCGATGGCCGAGGAGATGTGCGAGGTCTGCGAGGAGGCGTGCGAGCAGTGCGCTGACGAATGCACCAAGTGTGGAGACAAGCCCTGCTGCAAGGCATGCGCCGAGGCCTGCAGGAAGTGCCACGACGCCTGCAAGGCGATGAAGCGGTAAGCACCGCTCGGACTACCGGCGGGTATCCGTCACGACTCCCGAAACACGAAGTAGACGGCTCCGCAGATGCATAGGGCCGCCCACACGTAGTTCAGTTTCAGGGGCTGCTTCATATAGAGCACTGCGAACGGCACGAACACGGAGAGCGCGATCACCTCCTGCAGGATCTTCAATTGCCCGAGGTTCATCGTCGTGTAGCCGATCCTGTTGGCGGGCACCTGTAGCAGGTACTCCGCCAACGCCACAGCCCAACTGACCAGCGCCGCGATGAACCACGGCCGTCCACTCATGTCCTTGAGGTGGGCATACCAAGCGAACGTCATGAACACGTTCGAACAGATGAGCAGCAGCGTCGTCTGGAGTAGAACAGGCATGGGGCGGTGATACTCCAAGGGCGGTGCCAAGAAACGGCCTCACTCTACTCGCCGGGGCAGTGTGACTGGGAGGTTTCCCCCAGAGTGCCGGCCCGTGAGTACCGAGGGCGCGAAGGGAATCCTCGACCCACGGAAGATCTATTCGCTCGCCAAGGGGTAGACTCCGCGCCGGGGGCCGCAGGGCCCCGGCGCGCGACATTTTTCCGAGCCTGCAACGGTGCAGTTTTGCATGGGACGCTTGAGCCTCAAGGTGGTGCCGGGGTCGTCGCGGGACCAAGTCGTCGGATGGCTCGGTGAGGCGCTCAAGGTGAAGGTGAGGGCGCCGCCCGAGAAGGGGCGGGCTAACGAGGCCGTCGTCGCCCTGCTCGCCGACCGCCTCGGGATCGACGCGTCGTGCATTGCCGTGGTGAGCGGCCACGGGTCGCCCGCCAAGGTCGTGGAGATTGACGGCATGGTCGACGAGGCGATTCGTCAGGCGTTTTCCCTCGACAAACCCGGGAAAACGGGCGGCTCCGCCAAGCGTGAATAGACGCGATTCCCGTCCGGGATCCACTCTTATTCCTGCTTCACCGTTCCGCATCGCCGCGTGCCCCACGGCCCAGCCCGCTGCACGCTCTGATAGCTAAAAAAAGCCGCCCCCGGATGGGGGCGGCTTTGCGGCTCAGCGCTGCCGCGTTCTCCGCGCGTAGTCGGCGGCGATCTTTCGGCAGATCTGGCTACGCGACAGGCTGTTGTCGAAATACTCGTTGCGGCGGCCGCGAGCCCATTGGCCTGACGAGATTCGCAGATACCGCGGACGTCCATCAGGAAATCGTTCGTAGAGCTTCACGTAAAGCCACCCGCTGGGCAGGTGGCGGATACGGGATACGGGTCGACCGCGGTAGGTCACGATGCGCATAAAAACCTCTGACAATGGATGGGAACGGTGTGGAAACGAAATAAAGCGGCCGTGGCAGCGGATGCCGCCACGGCCGCGATCGAAAACTTTGTGAATAAAAGAAACAGGCCTACGAGGCCCGGCGTTGATCCTCGCCGGTGTCGCCGCGACCACGAGCGCGGGTCCACCGAGAAACCTTCTCTGGCCGCTCGGTGAGGCGGATGAATGGATCCGTCACACCTGCGGCCGCCATCTTTTCGCCCAACTGGCTGCAGAGATGAGCCTGTCGTTTCGACAAGCCAAGCGTCTCGCCCACCTTTGCGAGCGACAACCCTGTCTCTGCCAACTCATGGGCCTCCAATGCGTGGGACGCCAGAGCAGACGGCGTGAACAAGTCGACAAGAAGCTGCTGCCTGACCAGCCGCAGATCAGAGAGCGTTGCGTCGGACTCACCTGCTATCGACTCGGCGACAATCGCCGGCAGTGACTGCGAGAGGACAAGGGCGAACTCTGCCCGCAACACGACCTTGTTGGAGCCGAATTGCCGATGCGGAATGGCGCGAATCGGCCCAGCCAGGAGTTGCCTGAGGATAACGCCAGCACGACGATCCCTGGCAACCAATCCCGCCTGAAGCGACTCGAGATGGTGCAGGATGTCGTCGGCCGTAGGTGGTGGCTTCCTATCCTGCGTCCGGGACGCCAGTTCAGCGATCCGGGACCGCACCACCTTGAGGTCGCGTTCACGGGTCGCCAATCGCTCGACCAGAGAGTCCATTCCTTCTCCGCCTCTCTCGATCGCGAGGCAGATGTTGGCAATGCTGCCCCTGAGCTTGGACTCCTCGGACTGCAGTGCCCGCTGTGATGCTGCGAGGTCGCCCCCGCTGGCGTGCATCTCGAGGACGCGGGCCACGAACTGCTCGCGGCAGCACGCCAGCGACATTACCGCCCTGACCACAGCAGTGATTACCGCCTCGTGGGCCTGCTCCCGGATACACGTGGTGCGGTTCCAACACTCGTAGGTTTTCGCACGAGCGCACCGGTAGCCGCCCTCGTGCCGTCCCTCTGAATGCATGGGACCGCCGCAGATGCCGCACACGAAGATCGTGGCGAGCAGGCCGCGGGAGTCCCTCGACGTACCGGTGAGCGGGTGGTCGGCGCCGGTGGGCACCGCCAGCCGCGTGCGACGCCGGTCGATGGCGGCATTCGCCTCGTACCAGACGTGGTCGCTCACAATCCGCAGGTGGGGAACCTGTCGGGTGAGCACCGCGTCGGGAGCATTCCGCACCAGCTTCGATCGGCCGGTCGTCAACTGCTGCTTGCTGATCTTCTCGCGAAATGTCTGTTCGCCCCGGTAGTCGAGCCTCCGGATGAGCTCGATCACGTTGCGTGCAGACCATTCCGGCTTCTGGCCGTGGGACCCCTTGGAGAACCCGATCGACGTCAGCCACTCCGCGACCGCCCAGGGTGGCTCGTCGCCGGCCACGCGGTCGAAGACCTCGCGGACGACCGCAGCCGGTTCCTCGTCAACCTCGTCAAAGTACGGCCCCTCTGCCGGTGCCGATTCGGTCGCCGGCCTGCTGGGCCTCCGGCGATACCCCACCTTGAGCGGCCCGATCGCTGCACCGCGTTCCCAAAGCCCTTGGTGGGCCCGCTTGATGCGGTTGCGGTTGAAGTAGTTGGCCCGCGAGTGCTGAGACTGTGACGAGTTCAGCCGCTCGGGCCAGTCTTCGTCTGCCGTATCGATGTAGTCCGTCGGGCAAAGAATCCGAATACCGGCATCGACGGCCGTATTGAACAGCTGGTGGGCGAAGGTCATGTGCCGATAGAGGCGGCTCGACTCCTCGGCGATGATCACATCCCACCGCCTGGACTCGATGCCGGCCCAGATCTCGTTGATGCCGGGCCGGCTCATCAGCTCGCCGCTGACTTCAGGCTCTCGGATGACCTCGATGACCAGTTGGTCGGGCTCGACGCCGTCGGGCAGGCTGTCGGCGAGGAATCGCTGGCAGTTGGCGATTTGATCCTCGGTGCTCGTCGGTCGCTGTTCCTCGGTGGAGTAGCGGGCTTGGATCAAAACCTTGGTCGGCCGACCGAGTGCCAGCTGGATGGGTTGGCGGAGGCGCATTATTTCGCCCCTCCCTTCCGGCCCTTTGCCCGCTTGGCCTTCTTGGACTGCCCGCGGCGGCCCTCCCGTTTTGTGGTGCCGGATTTGGTGCCGGGTGACTTCCCCTTTTTAGGTTTTCTTCGGGTTAGACTGCGTTTGTTGGATCCCTGTCGGGGGTCCCGCGTTGCGTAGTGGTCGGCCAGGCGGCTGTAGACTGCAGGTCTCGCCCCGGGATCAGGCCATGTCGGACGAACGCACCGAGCCCTCCGCCTCGTCGGCCCCAGCCGGCGAGATCGACGTGCCGCCGACGGTCGTCGCCACCACCACGATCGCCGTCAACCGCCGGCTCGGCCGGGGCGGCCTCGGCGACGTCTACACCGCGAGCGATCAGGCCACCGGCCGCAGCCTGGCCGTGAAGTTTCTCAACGACTGGGCGCAGGAGCAGCCCGGCTGCCGCGAGGCCTTCGACTTCGAGGCCACCGTCACGAGCCAGCTCGAGCATCCGAACATCGTGCCCGTGTATGTCACCGGCGTTACGCCCGACGGCAAGCCCTTTTACGCGATGCGGCTGATCCCCGGGCGGAAGTCGGTGAGAAGGGTCTCCAGATCCGAGCGTTGTCCGCCGTTGGAGATGTGGTTGAGTCCCAGGCGTTGCCCGACTGCCCTGGAAGCACGCCGACATATCCGGCCGGAAACGTTCTCCGGGCGGACAGATGACCGTGCAGGCCGAGGCCGATCTGCTTGAGATTGTTGACGCAGGCCGACCGCCGGGCCGATTCCCGGGCGTGGGCCGCGACGGTCGCTCGTGCGTCACCGACACGAAAAATCCCGACCGGGCCTGTTCACGTTCGATCCTGCAGCCGGCCCCGAGTCGCCCGCGAGCAAGTGGATGATCCCGTGGGCCGACGCCGTCGCCGGCCCGGCCGACTCGGCCTACAAGGCCGTCACGCAGGGCTGGTGGGCCACGGGGTCGTTCGTGGGCAGCTTCCTGGGAGCGCTGCTCGCAGGCTGGCTCGGCCGTCGCTTGAGCTATCTCTTGATCAGCGTGGGGGCCGCGGCGACCACGCTTGCCATGTTCGGCCTCACGCAGCCGCTCGAGCCGTCGTTTCACCCGACCGTGTGCCTGCAGGGCTTCGTATCGACGCTGTTTTTCGGGTGGCTCGCGGTCTATCTGCCGGCCGTGTTTCCGCTGGAGGTGCGGGCGGCGGGCAGCGGCCTGGCCTACAACGCGCGGCGGTTTGTCACGGCGGCAGGCGTGCTCGCCGCGGGCTCGCTGTTCGCCGCGCTCGGGGGCGATTATCCGCGGGTCGGCATGCTCTGCAGCCTCGTCTACGCGCTCGGCATCGTGGCGATCTGGTTCACGCCCGACTGCCCACGGACCGTCGATCAAGGCTTGGCCCGCAGCCGACGCTGCGGGTAAAATCCAGAGATGCTGAGCCAGGAAACCCTCGACGAATACCGCCGGATGACGCCGGGCGAGCGGCTCGAACTGACGTTTGAACTGATTCGGGAAAACACACCGTACCTCCTCGTCGGCTCGCCTGCCGTGGTGCGACGACGATTCGAGCTCCTCGAGAGAGAGAACACGCTTCGTACTCGCAACATCATGGCGGCCCTCCAGCGGCTGCCGCGTCGCCTGCGGTCTGACCATGACTGACCTTACGGCCGCCATCCACTCGCTCACGGCGTTGTTCGATCGCCTCTCATTGCCGTATGCCATCATGGGCGGCATCGCTGTCCGGGCTCATGGCCTTCCGAGACCGACCTTCGACGTGGATTTTACGCTTGCCATACCAAGGTCGCGACTGTTGGAACTGTTTGCTGCAATCGAGGACCTCGGGTACTCCGTGCCCGAACACCATGCCCGCGGATGGGTCGATGAAGTCGGCGGCATGCCGCTCGTCAAGGTGCGGCTCTACCTGGAGGGCCGCGGTATCGACGCGGACTTCTTTCTCGTCGAAACCGACTTCCAACACGAGGTGATTGCCCGACGGATCACGGCTGATGTCGAGGATCGGCGGCTGTGGGTGATTACCCCGGAGGATCTGATTCTCTTCAAACTGATTGCCGCCCGACCGCGGGACATGATCGACATCGACGACGTGCTGTTCATGCAGCGCACGCTCGACGAGGCCTATATGCGGCGCTGGGCGGGACCGCTGGGCGTCGCAGAGAAGCTCGAGGACGTGCTCACCAGCCGGTCCTGAACAGTACGGCATGTACGTTCGCCCGGGTGACGTGCGCGGGCCCCAAGCCTGTAAACTGATGCGTGCCCCCCCGGGATCAGCCCATGTCGGACGAACGCACCGAGCCCTCCGCGTCGTCGGCTCCCGCCGGCGAGATCGACGTGCCGCCGACGGTCGTCGCCACCACCACGATCGCCGTCAACCGCCGGCTCGGCCGGGGGGGCCTCGGCGACGTCTACACCGCGAGCGACCAGGCCACGGGCCGCAGCCTGGCCGTCAAATTTCTCAACGACTGGGCGCGGGAGCAGCCCGCCTGCCGCGAGGCCTTCGACTTCGAGGCCACCGTCACGAGCCAGCTCGAGCATCCGAACATCGTGCCCGTGTATGTCACCGGCGCCACGCCCGACGGCAAGCCCTTTTACGCGATGCGGCTGATCCCCGGCCGCACGCTCGCCGCGGCGATCGCGGAGTTTCACGCGCGCGGCAAGGGCACCGAGCCGGCCGAGCAGCAGAGCGCCCGCTACAACGAGCTCCTCGCGCAGTTCGCGCTGACGTGCAAGGCGATCGCCTATGCCCACGACCGCGGCGTGATCCACCGCGACATCAAGCCGGCCAACATCATGCTCGGCAGGTTCGGCGAGGTGGTGGTGCTCGACTGGGGGCTGGCCGCACGGATCGACCGCGACGACCGCGGCCGCTCGAACGGCGAGCAGAGCATCGTGATGCCGACGATTTCGGTCGACGAGCCGCCGGCCGCGAAGCGCGGCATCTCGGGCACGCCGGCCTACATGAGCCCGGAGCAGCACGACGGCGGGCGGCACGTGGGCGTGGCGAGCGATGTCTACGGCCTCGGCGCCACGCTCTACCACCTGCTCACCGGCCAGCCGCCGTTCGACGGCGACGTGGCCGCGATCCGCGAGAAGGCGATTGCCGGCGACGTGCAGCCGCCGGCGCGGGTGCACCGCGGCGTGTCGCGTGCGATCGAGTCGGTGTGCATGAAGGCGATGGCCCGCGATCCGGTGGATCGCTACGAGAGCCCGCTCGAGCTGGCCCGCGACGTCGAGCACTACCTCGCCGACCTGCCGGTGAGCTCGTATCGGGAGCCGCTCGCGCGGCGGCTCGCCCGCTGGGCGCGGCGGCATCGCACGCTCGCGCAGCTGGCGACGGCCGGGCTCGTGCTGCTCCTGCTCACGGCCGGCACCGCGGCGGTGCTGCTCAAGCGGATGGCCGGCGACGAATACCGGGCCCGGCAGACGGCGCTCCTGATGGCGGCGCGGCTGGCCGCGGGCACCGCAGCGCTCCAGATCGACTCGCGCTGGCGGATCCTCGAGCACGAGGCCGACAATCGCGACCTCGTGGCGGCGCTCGCCGCCCTCCCGGCCGACGGCGGGCCGGCGGCCGACAAGGCCGCGGCCGGGGAGGGCCGCAAGCGGTGGGTGGCCGTGCAGGCTGCGCTCGACGCGATCGCCTCGGCCAACCGCGATGCCGTCGACGCCGAGAGCTGGTCGGTGTGCGATGCGAAGGGGGTGCAGGTCGCCCGGTTTCCGATGGCCGATAGCATTGGCCAAAACTTCTCACACCGCGACTACTTCCACGGCGGCGAGGGCGACCTCGAGCCGGGCACGCCCGCCCCGCCGCTGAAGGAGGTGCATCGCTCCACCGTCTACAAGAGCACGACCACCGGCAAGCTGAAGGTGGCCTTCTCCGCGCCCATCTGGAGCGGCCCGGTGGGCGTCGAGGGGCGGCGGTGCCTCGGGGTGCTCCTGATGGCGTTCGACGTGGGCGTGCTCTTCCGCTCCATCGATGCGATCGGCGGCTGGAACGCGTCCCGCGCGGCCTTCGCCGTGGCCGTGATCGATCTCCGGGAGGACCGGATCGATGGAGCGCCGCGAGCGGGCCTGATCCTCGAAAACCCCGACATCGTGCGGGCCGATCTCACGACCGCCCCGGCCGTGCAGGAGACGCGGGCCCCGCCGGAGATCGTCACGCGGCTCGGCGACGAATTGGCGAAGCGCCGCTCGCAGCCCTCCGCGCCGGGCCCCGAGGCTCTGGCCTTCGACGTCGAGGTGCCGGCGATCGCGGCCGCCGAGCCGATCGTGATCCTCGGCCGCCCGGCGCACCTCGCCGACATCGGCTGGGCGGTGCTCGTCCATGAGCGCCGGAGCCATGAGCGGCAAAGCAACGACCGCTAGAGCCATGAACGACAGAAACGCCGGCTCCGACATGCCGCCGCCCGCCCAGCCGCACCGCCTGCCGCGCGACTACCCCGTGGCCACCGTGGGCGCGCTGATCTTCAATCCCCAGGGAAAGATCCTGCTCGTGCGCACGCACAAGTGGGGCCACACCTACGGCATCCCCGGCGGCAAGATCGAGAAGGGCGAGGAAACGGTCGCGGCGCTGCACCGCGAGATCCGCGAGGAGACGGGCCTGGCGATCTCCGATGTCGCGTTCGTGCTCGTGCAAGACTGCATCGACCCGCCCGAGTTCCATGTGCCCAACAGCCACTTCCTGCTCTTCAACTACACGGCCCGGACGCGGAGCACGGAGGTGCGGCTCAACGACGAGGCCCAGTCGCATGTGTGGATCGACCCGCGTGAGGCCCTCGCCTTGCACTTGAACCGGCCCACGCGGACACTCATCGAGACCGTGCTCGCGCGATCCACTCCGGGCCCCACGTAACCTCCCATGCCCCTCGCTCTCGTCACCGGCGGCGGCATCCGCATCGGCCGCGCGATCGTGCTCGCGCTCGGCCGCGCGGGATACGACGTCGTGGTGCATGCCAACCGCTCGGTGGCCGAGGCGGAGGGCGTGGTGCGGCAGCTGGCCACGCTCGGCCGGCAGGGCCGAGTCGAGCAGGCTGATCTGGCGACGCCCGACGGCCCCGCCCGGCTGGCGGCCCGGCTCGACCGGCTCGATCTGCTCGTCAACAACGCCGCCGCCTACGAGCATGCGGCGTTTCGGGAAATCTCGCCGTCCCAGCTCGACCACATGCTCGCCGTCAACGTGCGGGCTCCGTTTCTGCTCACGCAGGCTGTGCTGCCCCTGCTCGAGGCGTTGGGGCAGGGGGCGGTGGTGAATGTGACCGACATGGCCGTGAGCCGGGCCTATTCGCCGACGCACCACTTCGCCCACTACATCGCGTCGAAGGCCGCGCTCGAACAGCTCACGCGGGCCCTCGCGGTCGAACTGGGCCCGCGGGTGCGGGTCAACGCCGTGGCCCCCGGCCCGGTGGCGATCGCGGCGGAGACCACGCCCGAGCAGCGGGCCGACATGCTCGGCCGGCTGCCGCTCGGCCGCGAGGGCAGCCCCGACGACGTGGCCGAGGCGGTCGTGTATCTCGCCCGCGCCGCCTACGTCACGGGCCAGACGATCCGCGTGTGCGGAGGTCTGAGCGTCGCATGATCTTCCGCAGGGAATACGACCGGCTCGCGGTCCGGGGGATGCACTTCGACTGCATCATCGGCGTGTTCGACCACGAGCGGGCGGCGCCGCAGCCGGTGGAGCTCGACGTGGTGATGCACTTCGACATCCGCCGCGCGGCCCACGAGGGGGCGATCGCCCACACGATCGACTACGGCCGCGTGCTCGGCGAGCTGCGGTTCATCCTCGTGGCGGCCCGGTTTCTGCTCCTCGAATCGGCGGCCGAGGCGGTCGCCGCCTGGCTGCTCATGCCCCCGAGCCGCGACGTGCCGCGGCCGCATGTGGAGGAGGTGCAGGTGCGGCTCGCGAAGCCGCGGGCGCTCGCCGGCCGCGCGGTGCCCGAGATCACGATCCACCGCCGCCGCTCCGACTTTCCGCCGAACCTCGAGGCGAAACAGTTCGGGTTCGTGGACGTGGTGTTCGAGAGCCCCGAGTGCGGCGTGTATCGGGAGCGGATCAGCCCGCGGAGCATCCTGCCCACGCATATCCATCGGCATCTCGACGAGCAGGAACTCGCGCTCGGCGGCGGGCTCCTGCTGCAGGGCGCGGCCGTGGCCGCGGGCGTCGCCCACGAATGGCCGCGCGGCCACGCCCATCGCTGGGAAAATCCCACCGACGTCGAGCAGAGTTTTCTGTGCGTCGATCGGCCGAAGTTCATCCACACCGACGAAGTCGAGGTGAGCGTGCCGGTGCACGAGCTCGTGCGCACGCGGCCCGAGGTGTTTTTCGAGGCGTCATGACCGCGATCGGGTTCATCGGCACGGGCGTGATGGGGCGGAGCATGGCGGGGCACCTGCTCACGGCCGGCCACGCCGTTCACGTGTTCAACCGCACGCCCACGAAGGCGCAGCCGCTGCTCGACCGCGGGGCGATCTGGCACGACACGCCGGGCGGGGTCGCCGCCGCGGCCGACGTCGTGATCACGATGGTGGGGATGCCGGCCGACGTCGAGGAGGTGTATCTCGGCGGCACCGCGGCCGTGCCGGCGGGGC
>Ga0214923_10008922_pt1 | contig 10536 bp, 11 predicted proteins | sample LL1510_MetaG_FD_177993 | JGI IMG/M metagenome (GOLD analysis project Ga0214923, IMG submission 177993) | Freshwater microbial communities from Lake Lanier, Atlanta, Georgia, United States - LL-1510 | ecosystem: Environmental > Aquatic > Freshwater > Lake | place: USA: Georgia | collected...
TGCAAGGCCCCGGCACGGAAAAGTCGGATTCGATCTTGGCGCGGCTTTCAAATAATGAATTTGTGATCCCCGCCGAGGTTGTGCGTAAGATTGGCGCGGGGAGTGCGGACGAGGGCGGGAAGGTTCTTCAACATACTATAAATATTTTGAGGTCACAGTGATTCGCTTAGGCACTTCCGACGATTTTGATTCCGTGTTTACAATGCTGAACACCCATGCGCAAGAGATTAATAGTGATAAAAATTTATTTGGGTATAGTGCTGAAAAAATTACAAATGTTGCTGAACAATTTCTTGCGAATCACTTGTGCTTTATTTATGCCCAAGAACAGCACGGGTCTTTAGTGGATTACGGGGCTTTGGTACTTTCCACGGTGGAGCCGTGGTTTGGGGATAGAGAAATTTTAAATTGTGAATGGTTTTATGTCAAGCCCGAAGGGCGTTATACCCGCGCGGCTTTCAAGTTGCTGAAGGCAGCGAAGGATACCGCGGCGGCAAATTCGAGAAATATGCTTATGAGCATTTCTTCTTTGGAAAGACCTTTGGTCAAAGGCAAGTTGTTAAATAAATTTGGGTTTGTGAATCTTGGTGGAAATTATATTTTAGAGGTGGCCTAATGGCGAAAATTGCAGCAAGCGTAGCGGGATCAGTGGCAAGTTCTGCCTTGAGCGGGGGTAGAGGCGGAAAGCAAACCGTTGTAAATGAGTTGCCCTCTTATATTTCAGGGCCGATGCAGCGCCAAATTGGCCGCCAAGAACCTTATTACAATGAATCGTATTTTCCCTACCCCAATGCGCGAATTGCACCATTTTCTCGTGATGAGCAAATGGGATTTTCGCAAGGTTCCGCTTTCGGCGCGGCGCAAAATCCTTTCTTAGCAAATCAATTGACCTTGGGCGCAGCCGGGTTGAATCCCGAGTTGATGCAACAAGCCACCAATCCCTATCAAAGCCAAGTGCTTGATATGATGAACCGATATTCCACGCGGAATTTGCAAGAAAATGTTCTTCCAAACATTCGCCGGAACTTTATTGAATCCGGGCAGGGTGGCAGCAGTATTGAGGGGGACATTACGGCGCGGGCGCTTCGTGATAATCAACAATCCCTACAGGATACTCAATCGAAATACCTTTCGGACAATTATCAAAACACCATTAACAATTTCTTGAATGCGGGGCGGCAATCGGCGGGCTTGTTTGCACAAGGCCAGCAAGGCTTGTTTGCGCAAGGCGATTTACAGCGTCAAATGGCTCAAAACAATTTGAACTTACAATATCAAGATTTTATGCGTCAACAAGGCTTCCCGATGCAGCAAGGCCAAGACTTCATTAACCTGCTTTCAACGGCGGGGCGGGGGCAGGGCAGCCAAACAACTTCCAACAAAGCACAAACCAATCCGTATGCGCAACTTCTTGGTGCGGGCTTGGCAGGTTATGGCTTATACAATCAAGGGGCATTCGCGGATACTCCAATAGGTGCGCCGGGTTCTTATGTACAAAATCAACCGCGTAATTATTCGGGTCCAGTTTATCAAGATGGGTGGTTCAATTAATGGAACAAGACGGAATTGCTCAAAGAACTTTTGGCGGAACAGACCGGCACTCCCGCGCCGCAAGGGATGGATTTGCCGCCCGGGCCGGATGACGAAACGCCTGACTATTCAGGTATGCAAGATTTTTCCCCGCAAATTCCCGGACAGTCTTTTGGACTTGATCCCAATAAAGAAAAAGACCGCCTCGCGCGCGCGATGGAGATTGCCAATACATTGATGCCGCAAAAAACTCAAAAGGTTGATCCGTACTTAAGTTTGGGTTTGGCTCTTTTGCAAAGCAACAATCCTAGTTTTTTAGGATCGCTCGGTCAAGCGGGGGCATCGGTGGTGGGCGGGATGGCCGAACGCAAAAAATTAGATACGAAACAGGAAGATTTGCGCGCGCAATTGGCGAGTAAGCTTTATGGCTCGGAATTGACCACGGAACAACAAATGCGAATGATGCAAGCCCGCATGGGTATTGCGGACCAACGCTTCCAAGCTCAACAGCGCGCAATCTTAGTGCGCAAACGCGCGGAACTTTTAGCGCAGGGCGATACCCTTGGCGCGCGTGAAATTGACAAGACTCTTGCGCAAATGGGTGGGGGTGCCCCCGCTGGAAATATGAAGATGGGCACGAGCGAATTTTCCGGCACAATGACTGATACTTCTAAAGGGAATGTTTATTCAACCGCTGACAACAAATTAATTGCAAGTGATCCAAATAACCCTAAATCCTTTGTTAATACCGGACAAGATCAACCCGGTGCCCCCGCCCCAAACAAAGCTTTTACACTTGGCGCGGGGTCTTTAAAACGTATTAATCAAATGCTTGATGATTATGGCGTTTCGAAAGATGCGGATCGCTCCCCCATCATTGCGGAAGTTGAGCGCAAGATCTCTGAAAATCCAGACCAAGACCTTTTCCAAGTTGTGAAGGCCGCAGCGGAAAACCCCGAATACAAAAAGTATTCTCCTAATGATCAAAAAATAGTTAATGCTTTAAACGCAATTGATCGGTCTAAAGATTCTATTTTCCAATTAAAAAAACTTGCCCAAGATAATCCTAGTTTTGTTGGAGGCTCTTTAGGAGCTTTTTCAGACTTAATTCCAAGCGCTTTTAGAGGGTTGAATGCTACTTCAGATTTATTTTCTACTCCATACCATGATGCTGAAAAGCTTTTAGCTGCTAAAAAATTAGAAATTATGAATGGTTTAAATGCTTTAGAAGGGGCAGGCATTGGTAAAGATACTAACATGAAAGAATTGGGATTATTGGAAGCAACATATCCTTATGATGATACTTGGTTTGGAAACAATGTCAGCAATACTAATGACTTGTTAAAATGGGCGGATACATCTAATCAAACTTTGGAAGAAAATAGAAAAGTCTTGCTTAACAATCTGTCCTCTTCCGGTAAAAAGCTTTATGGCACTGGGGCGATTAAAACGGTTAATGAAGAGCGCCGCGCCAAGGCCGCCGAGAAGTTGGGCAAGATACCTCTTCCACTTAAGAAAGAGTAATTTATGGGCAAGTATTTCGATCAACTTTCGGATGACGAACAAGATTATATTGTAGAGCGATTTGGTCAAATCACCGATCCTAAAGCGCGCGTTGATTACCTTAATTCTATTGGGGTTGTTCCTAAAGATGATGGGATGCCCGCGATTTCTTCCGATGATGTTCAAAATTTAGGAAGAGTTGAGGCTTTTGGTAGTGGATTGAATCGTGCAATTGCGGGTGCGGTGGACGTGATCCCTAAAACCGCCCGATTGGCGGCCAAGGCTGTAGCTGCCCCCGCTTACGAAGCGGTCACGGGCAAACCCGCCCCGGAAACAAATGAGGATTTAAACCCCACAAGAACAATATTCAAAGATATGGGCCTTGTGCAGCGGCGCGGCATTCGTCCCAATGAACAATTTTGGGAAGGCGTGGGAAGTGATACGGGGTTTGGTGCGTTAAGCACTTTGGGATTAGGTGCGGCGGGCATGGCGGGATTAGGGGCACGAGCCTTATCAACGGGTGCAGATACTGGAATAGTCCCTCAAGTTACTAAAGATGCAGTTAAACAAGGCTTAAAACAAATTCCTGTTCAAACTTATGAGCAATTATTTTCTAAGCTTGGCATAAGTCCGAAAACTTGGATGCCGTTATTAAAAGAAACAGGGGCTTTGGCTGCTACTTCTGCCGCAGGTAGAGGATTAGAAAGTATGTCGGATAATCCCGACGCAAAGCCCATTTTAAATCTTTTAGGCCAAATGGCAAATCCGTTTATGGCGGGGCCGCTTATGGTGCAGGGTGTTAAGGCGGGGGTAAATAAATTTTTGCCTGAAACCGTTGTGAATGTTGCAGATAGGGTAAGCAAGATGGTTTCTCCAGCTCGTGCGGTTTACACCACAGGGAAGCGGGCGATCAATAGTATGCTTGGCGGGGATTCAAATTTGCTCCCTGAAGATTTAAACAAGTATATTGTGGATACCGCGAAGTATGTGGGTGGGCCGTACCCTGAGCAAATGACTGAGGGTAAACGCATTGCGGAAAAATTTGGATTGTATAATCCCACCGATGCGCGGACTTCGGGCTTTACGGGACCAGAAATGGCTTATGCTCCAACGGGCTTAGGTAAGCCCGGAACAGAATTGCCTTTGCAATTGCAAAAGGCTAATACCCAAGAATTAAGCGGCCCACGTTTGCAGGAAGAGTTGAAACGGCAAAATAATAATCGGCAAGTGGTTTTGGAAAGGTTTAATGTTGACGCGCCTCAAGCGAAAGAAGACCCTCTTCAAAATGTTTTAAGCGAATTGACCGCTCAAAAAGATCAAATTTCGGGTATGGGTAAAGATATCGATGCTGCGCGCGAAAATTTACGTATGCAAACTCCCGACATTAATAAGCTTGTTCTTGGTGAAAGTGCAGGAATAAAATTACGCACTAAGCGCGAAGCTGCTATGAAAACTGCTGAAGAAAATTTGCAGCAATTAGGGCAATCGCGTTTTAGCGTGGGGATTGGGGATTTTTCTAAAGATATTGCCCCAGAGATGCAAGCTTTACAGCGTTCGGCGGCCACAGGGGGCGGGGAAATCCCTGTCAAGGAAGACCCATTTAAAATTCTGTATTACCGTTTGAGTGGGCAGAATGATAAATTGCCAGAGAAGACTTTAGATTTTTTTGCCCCCGAGTGGCGCGCAAAAATAGCCGCATCTCGAGGTAAGGACGCAGAACCGTTTGACATAAATGAATTGGATTTATCTCAATTATCCCTACAGGATTTAATGGAAACTCGCATGAGTATGACTCGCGCGTTGGCTGAATATGGAGATAAACTTCCCTCTGCCCAATACCGCAATTATGCAAAAATGATGGATAAATTTGACAATTATCTATCATCAAAGGTGCAATTCCCAGATAATCCAGATTTTACAAAAAATTGGGAAGCATGGCGCACTTCATACAAGCAGGATGTAATTGATCCATTCCAACACCCAGCTGTTAAGGCTTTGATGAAGGATGGTAAAGTCGATCCCGAGATTGCCGCAAACAAGTTGTGGAAGGCGGGCAATCCTACCCCCGCAATGGAATACGCCGCCGCTGTAAATGATTCCGAAACTGTCAATCAGGCCGCGCTTTACAGCCTCAATAAGGCTCTCACAAATGCCAAGAATCCCGAGGTGGCGTGGGCGAATTGGCTTAAACAGCACAAAGAAAATTTGGATGCGTTCCCCGATATTCGCAAACAGTTTGACGATCCAATTAAAGCGCTAGATAGCATTTCCGCGCAGCAAGCGCAATTTGTTGATGAGGAAACCAAATTACGAGATTCTGTTTTAGCAAGATTTATTGATAAGAAATACCACACCGATCCGCAAAAATTTGGCGAGTACTTGTTGAAAGACCCCGGTCTTTCTTCCGAGTTCTTTGCGCGCGCGGATGCAGGAGGGCCGGAGATGTTGCAGTCGGCGCGCAAACTTTTGTGGGATGCAGTCAAAACGGAAGCGGGGGCATCTTCGGGAAATATTTCAGCGCGCGGTTATGCCGATTTGCTGGCTAATCATGAAGGCGTGTTAAAAAAACACTTAGGTGAAAAACACTATAAAGATTTGTTGGATATTTATGGAGGCTTGGCGATGGCTGAGGCTGCCCCCGCCGTGTCGGCAAATTTTAGTAAACTTGATCCTTCAGTCATTGGAGCAACCACAAGTGCAGTTCCCGGCCAACAAGTTCCTAGCGTGGCAAAACGACTTTTAAATTTTGCTCGGGGAACTCCTTTCGCGGCTTCTCAATTTAATTCTCTTATGGTTGACTTAACTAGAAACTTAGGTAAAGCGGACACTGCAAGGGTGTTTGACCAGATTGTTTACAATCCGAGTGTTATGGCGGATTTAAAAGATACTGTTAAGCTTGCGGCGGAAAAGAAGATTACCGAGCAGCAACGGGATTTTAGAATTTTACGTAGGCTTGCGGCTTTAGGAGTGGCACACGGTTTGGGAGTACAGGGCGATGACTGATGGTGAAAGAATTTCCGTATTAGAAACTGAGGTAAGAATCATGCGCGAATGGGCCGAATCTGTGAATGCCAAATTGGACCTTATTGTTTCGGGACAACAAGCGTTGCAAATTGAATGGACTTCGGCAAAAATTTCCGGTAAAATATTGCTGGCCGTTGCCACCGTGGTGGGTTCTGTGGTAGGGTATGTGGTGAAAGTATTCACCACCCTAACCCCGGGACATTGATGAAAAAACACTTAATTATCCCCGACGCCCACACCCTCCCCGAACAATCCAACGAAAGATTTAAATGGCTAGGCGATTTTATCGCCGAACACACGCCCGATGTCATCGTCCAAATGGGCGATTGGGCGGACATGCACTCCCTATCCTCTTACGATGTGGGGAAGATGTCAGGGTGGAATAAAAATTACCGACGAGAAGTCACCCACGCCAATGAGGCACTTGACATTTTGCATTCACGATTTCCGAGGGGCTATAAGCCCCTTTTAATTTGTCTAGGAGGCAACCATGACGACGCGCGCATCTCACGATTTATCCAAGAGCATGGCGAAATGGATGGAATGCTCTCCTTTGACGATTTCGATTTTAAAAAGCGGGGATGGAAAGTCTACCCATTCCTTGCCCCCGCAACCATCGATGGTATCACTTACATCCACTACATGCCCGGCGGCCTTATGGGGCGGCCACTCGGGGGAGACAACCCTGCTACAAAACTTATTAAAGACTCCCACATTTCTTGCACAGTGGCACACTCCCATATCCGCGACTTTTCGGAGCGTACACGTGGGGATGGTTCCCGCATTTTAGGGCTTGTGGCGGGCTGCTTTGTTGATTCTTCGTGGCGGCCAAGCTACGCGGGCTACCTGCCCCGCGGGAAATGGTGGTCGGGGGTGGTTTTGAAACAAAATGTCAAGAATGGGTATTATGACCCTATGTTTGTTTCATACGATCAAGTAAAGTCTAAGTATAGTAGGAGAACCCCTTCACGTGGTAATATTAAATATAGAAGCAAAGAGAATAAGCGTGGCTAATATTATTCCCGCGTCCGCGGCAAACATCCTAAAAGCGTTAAACAAATCCAATGGGTTTAGGTCGCTTTTGGTGGTGTACGAGGATGATGATGCCCAAGTCCATTCTTTTTATGGCGGGGAAATTGATTTTGTAATGTGGCTTAATGAGCTTGATCGTATTGAGGCGTTTTTAAATAAGACACCCCAAAAACAAGGAATTAACGCCTTACCTCGGGAGGATGAATGAACGTGGTTGAATTTCCGGTAAAAAATAATTCTTTAAAACCCTTGGTAGAAAAGTTTATGGAAGCCTATCTAACCAATAAAGTTTCCAGCGCATTAATAATCACATTAACCGAAGATGGTCGCTTGGTCTTTGGCGAGGGCTACCTTGATACAAATAAAGCGATGCCGGTTTCACAAGTAATCGGGATTTTGGAATTGGTAAAAAATCAACTCATGTACCCCGATGAAATGGTAGAAGAGGAGTCAATATGAAATACCGCCCAGAAAAATTTTTTAGACCAGTAACCTTGGAAGACCCCGTATTTGAAAAAAATTCCCCTTCAAGTCTTGGCGGAGAATCTAACAAGCGCGCGATTAAATCCGCGAATGCGGGCAACACCATTCCAAACAAAAAGTTGAAACCCGCTACCCAAGAGTAATCTATGATTACAATCATAACCACCTTGCTCGGAATATTTGGTTCCGCTATCCCAAATATTTTTAAAATCTTTGAGCAAAGCCGCGCGGACAAGCAAGAACTTGAATTGATGAAGCTCCAATTGGAGCGCGAAAAAGCGGGCTATCAACAACAGCTCGACATCACCAACACCCAAGGCGATATCCAAGCCGCAATTGCGGCTTATGAATTTGCCAAACGACAAACTACAGGGGTTTTGTGGGTTGATGCTACGCTTGAATTTATCTCGGGCACTGTGCGCCCGTTTGTGACTTACAGCCTCACTGGCTTGTACATTGCAAGTAAAGTTGCCGCATACCATCTGCTCTCTAATTCGGGCGCGGATTGGGCAAGCGCGGTTGTGGCGCTGTGGACGGAACAGGATATGATGATCCTTTCCACAATTTTAGGATTTTGGTTTGGCAGTCGCGCCATGCAACGGTTTATGAAATGACCGAGGCGGAACTTTTTAGCCTTTTCGAGGCTTACGACAAATACAAACTGCAAGAAATCGCCAAAGCCCTTGGCAACCACATCCATCAAATCTTCCCCTCCCCCCAATTTGAACACAAAGAGGGCGTGAATGGTGAACATGAGTATTTAACCGTGGCGCTTGTACACGTAGATCCTAAGCTTGCTAGTGTTAATTTTTTCAAAGCTATGGCAGACTCTAAAACTTGTGAGTCGGGCACAGTTTATTGGAGAAAGTTCCCAGAGATTTCCCGCCTCGATGAACTCCACTATCAAGTTCGCGCGCGATTTTTTGTGGTGGCAAATGGACCTAACCACGTTAATTAAACACTTTGAAGGATTCTCTTCAAAACCCTACCTTTGCCCCGCGGGTCACTGGACCATTGGCTACGGCTCTACGTGGGACATCGCCGGACAACCCGTAACAAAATCTACCCCAGAAATTTCACAAGATGACGGAGATCAACTTCTTCTCAGAGACATTTTACAGCGCCGCGCGCAAGTCCTAAGGATGTGCCCGCCCGCGTCAAAAAATCAATTACATTTAGACGCACTGACATCATTTTGTCACAATCTCGGATCGGGGCGATTGATGGCCTCCACCCTGCGCCGATATTACAATCAAGAAAAATTTGATCTTGCCGCCAATCAATTCCTTCGTTGGAGTTTCAGCGGGGGCAGGAAATTGCCCGGGCTGTTGCGCCGCCGCCACGCGGAAAAGTTTTTATTTTTGGGTCAACTTGGAGCCTTGCAATCCGCCCTGCGCGGTGTTATAACTGAAGATAGCTAGTACGCAATTTTTACCCTGAAATTGCTGGAAAGCTCGGAGAGACGGTTCTAGCGGGGGCAGGTCTCTCCCCGGACCATGTCCAGTAGTGGGGGATTCGAAAGAGTCCCCCATTATGGATATGTTAAGACTTAATAGATTCCCTTGTTTTCATGTGCCTGTTATAAACTTCCCACGATGCAAATCGTGGGATTTTTTATCCGTGAGAGGCGCGTTTAAGGGCGGCGCAATGGCCCCAAAGCAATAAAACCCCCAGCCAAGCGGGGGCACCCATGACAAGAAAGAATATTACAATATCCCACATAGTAACTGTTCGAACTCCGCGGTCCACCGTTTTGCATCTAGTATAGCATAATTGGTCATGTGATCCCGCAAGCCCGTACGGCACTCCCTCAAAAATTGTGGGTTATCCAAAAGTAAATGAACTTGTTGAACGACCCCGTCTAATGACGTACAGCTCCACTCTCCCGCCTCAATACTCGAAACATACGAATGCGTCAATCTACTTTGCAGACTGTTTTGGGGAATGGTCAAAACCGGCACACCCATCCACAGCGCCTCGATGGTGTTGGTGCCACCCGTCATGGGAAGGGTATCCAAAGAGATGTCTATTGCGCCATAAAAAGGCATATTCTTTCCGCCCGGATTGACGATGAAATTTAACCTGTCCGCCACGCCGCGGGCGGCAAGCTCCCTTTCCAAATTGGTACGCAACGCGCGGGTGGTCAGTTCGGGGCGGACATACACAAAGCGCGACCCCGGTATAGCTTTGAGAACGTGCGCCCACATATCAAGGGTCTGGGCGGTGACCTTGTAAGGGGAGATCATTGAGCCAAAGGTGGGATGTCCGTTTACTTCTAAAGGGATTTGCTTGTCCGGCCAAAATGACCAATCAAGCCCCGCCGCGCAAAGGTTTACGCTGGGGTGGGCAAGCTTTTTCATAGGGAGGTCAACTCCTTCAAAAAGGTGCTTATCCCCAAGGAAGTAATCTATCTCTTGAATGCCACTGATATTAGGATACCCAAGCCATGAAATTTGTATAGGGGACAACCTACTCTTGAATAGGTGGCATCTATTGTCCATGGTGTGCCCCGCAATATCGAACATAATATCGCAGCCCGCCCCCGATGCCATCTTGGCCAATTCCGCATCCGTAGCGGGGGCATCATAAAACTCATCAAATAAATCCGAATGGAGCTTGTCCGCGAGGTATGTAGTGGAAATCCCCACAAGGGTGAATTTCGCGCGGTCGATGTGATCAAGCATGGGCTTTAAAAATCTCATCACCGCATGGTCTCTAAGGTCTGGGGACATGAATCCTAGGCGGATGCCCCCGCTACGCTTTACAAAGTTGGTCTTGTAGATGGGAATCGAATCCGCCCATCGCTTGCCGTAGGAATTTACCTGTTCTTGGGTTAGATAGCTCAAATCCTGCATGAAGGATGCCGCAATGAAGCTCAAATCCCCGTTTTCGACCGAATCGTACCGATCTTTGATCTTTTCGAGGGCGGGCAGGGACACGCACTTTTGAAGAATCCGCGCCAAT
>Ga0214923_10008923_pt1 | contig 10535 bp, 10 predicted proteins | sample LL1510_MetaG_FD_177993 | JGI IMG/M metagenome (GOLD analysis project Ga0214923, IMG submission 177993) | Freshwater microbial communities from Lake Lanier, Atlanta, Georgia, United States - LL-1510 | ecosystem: Environmental > Aquatic > Freshwater > Lake | place: USA: Georgia | collected...
TTAAACCTTGACGAGCAAGTTCACCAGCAGCAGTTGCGACAGTTGAAAATGCTTGACCACTATTTCTAGCTATTTCAAATAATTGATCGCTAAATTGGCCTAATGTTTTTTGACTTGCACCTAATATAACATTTATATCTGTAAGAGATTTTTGTACATCTATTGTACTACTAATTAAAGCTGTAAAAGCTCTTTGTACATTATAAATTGCTCCTGCAGAAGCACCGAATGCTATAACACGAGCATTAGATGCATCTAATGATTTTTGGAATTCATTTGCAGCGCCTGTGATGCGACCAAGAGGTTGAGTAAAAGCTTTTGCATTAATACCCGCGCCAATATTAAATCCACGACTTTCTAATCTTTTTAACGCCGCAGATACTTCCCTTTCCATCTGGGAAGTATTAACTGATAAATTAATCTGCGCCTCACCTATATTTTGAGCCATAATGCCTTTTTCCTATTATAAATTACACATTTATTGGAAAAATATTAGGTCAGGATATATAATATTATTTCTTTATAGACCATGCAATTTAATAAGGTCTTGCATATCTAATTTTCCACCCTTTTTAGCAGCTTCTTTAGCTAAATCTATATCTGTTGATTTTTCTTCAGTTTTTAATCCAAGTCGTTTTAAATCATCATGAGTAGCCCCTACAATAGATGTAGCAATATTATCTTTTTGGGTCATTTTTGTATTTTTATTCAATACTTCTTCAGCATTTTTAGAGCCTTCAAACCATTCGATAAGGCCTTCTGGATCTTTCATTAAATATTGTGGAGGCTTAGTTTTAGCATTGCTTATAATGGTTTTAAAATATCTACCATAACTAAAAAGCTCAATTTGATAAAAACTTAATTCTACAAGAGGTTTTCCATAAAAAGTAAAAGGATCATCATTAGAAAGATGAAAAATATTCCCAAAATAGCTAGTTAAACTTATCTTTTTTAAATTATTATCGTTAAATTTATCATTAACTTGATTATAATTATTTATTAATATAATAATCTCTTTGTTATCTAATTCTTCATAATCTATTTCTGTAAAAAATCTTTCTTTTAATTTTTCATCTTTAAATAAAGATACATACATATAATATTCATTTATTTTTTTAGCTGTATATTCTTCTACAGTATATCCTATAAGATCTTTCTTTTCATATTGTAAAGCTTTTAGTTCTGCTTCATTCTTATCGATTTCGCTATTTAGTTGATCAATTTGAGATTTTAGAAATAATTTACTTTTTGTTGTTTTTAAATTTGATATAAATTTGTCAAGTTCGATTATTCTTTTATTTTTACTCTCTTCCCACAAGCCTTCTTTAATAAGATATTCTTCTTGCTCTTTAGCTGTGGGCAAGCCCATAGATTTTGCTTTATCTGCAAATTGCTGATTATATATATCTATATCAGCAGAATCTTGATTATTTATATGTTTAAAAAATAATGTGCCAATACCTTCGATATTCTTTTTAGAATATCCTTTGATTATTTCAGAGAAAATAATCTTTAGGTTTGATTCTATCATTCATTATTTTCTGTTTTTATCTCTTCTTTAGTTTCTGTTGGAGTAGATAATTCTTCTGTTTCCAATGTGGCTGCAGCAAGTTTCTCAAATTCTTCTTGAGAAGAAGCGCGACCTACATACCAAAAACTAACAAAATAAGCGAGCTTACGACATACAAGCGATTCAAAATCTGAACCAGATTCTTCTATTTTATCATAAACAGCTAATTTAGATTCATAATTTCCTGGACCAAAGAATGGATATTCTTGATCTTTTTCATCAAAAGCATAAGCTAATTGTAAAACCCACCAAAGAATAGTTTTATTTCTTGCACGATTCTCTGCTGTTTGATCGAAAAGACTAGCTTGAGCCGTCTCAAAGTCTTGAATTTGAGTGCGTAGTTCAGTAAGCTCAGCAATAACCTCTTTGTATCTAATTTTTTCTTCTTCGCTTCTTTCTGATTCGTCTTTTATGCTAAGCTTTTGAAACTCATTTTGTCTTTCAAAAAGAGCAACATAAAGAGTTGCGTATACATTCTTTTCTTCTTCGCTAAGAACGCCGCCATCATTTGTAAATCTTTTTGATAATAGAGCACGAGTCAATAATCCTGCTTTAATACCTTCTGACAAGCGAACACCATAAAATAATTCAGCTTCATCAAAAAGTGCGCGAGTTGGTTTGCGAAGAAAAACTCGGACTTGTTCTTTCTTTTTTGTCTTTTTTGTAGTTTTGACTTCTTCGCCTTTTTCGTTTTTTGTAATTTCAATTTCTTCAACTTCAACCTCTTTTGGTACCATAAATTCAAATAGTTTTTTCATATTCCTTGTTCCTTTCAATTGATTCTATATACTTTTTTACCTTTTTAAATTGTACCCTACCACCTAGTAAGGATATAAATTTATTTTGCTTTTCCTTATCCCATCTATCATAATTTCTACTTAAAAAGTTTGGATTTGTAACTACTTCAAAAGTAGGTTTTAAAACTCCATACTCTTTAAGAGATCTCTGAATAGTCTGTAATTCAAGATTATTTCTTATTACAGCTTCTTCAGAATATTTAAAATATAGTTTTTTCATTTTAAATGGAAATCAAATTTTTCTAATTCTTCTTCTATTTCACGAATAGTATCATTTCCGTGATCAAGTATTCTTTTGCGATATTTTTGATATGTCTCATTATTCATATTATAATTAGATCCAACAGCATCTTCAAGAATAAAAAGACAATGTTTATATAAATTCGTTATCTTTCTTCTAAATTGGAATAATACATATTCCCTTAATTTAGGGTCACCTTTTTCCATAATATTTACCTTTTTCCTTACTTTATATTACACTAAAAAAATACCCCGCCAAGTAGATCTTGACGGGGTATTAATTTTAATTATTTATCTATCTATTTATTAGTCTTTAACTCCACTCATGAATAATCCACGATCTTGTTGATTTGGACCACCGATTTGAGAAGAGAAAGTTAATGTGACTGATTTATTATCACCGATAGAACTGCTGAACTCTTGACTATCAAGTTTAGCGCGTTTTAGCGTATACTTAACTTGTTCGGCGCTGGTTGCTGGATTCTTGAGAGTTACAGATAGATCATAATTCTTGTCTGTAACGATAAGATCAGCAAGATTACCAGTTGTTAGATCGCCCACAAGTGCGTCAACAGATAGAGTAACAGTTACTGGGAATGTAATTTCGCGAGCAAACGCAAATTTACTTCCTAATTTTTGTAGTGGAGTACGAGCTAGATCAAAGCTTAATGTATAACTTTGAATTTTAGCATCACTAATTTTTGTACCGCCAGCATTATCAGTATCAAATTCGCCAAGATTCAAAGTGATATCTCCTGGACGAAGAGCGCTAACACTAGAAGCGCCAATTGAACTTACAGCAGTTGGAAGAGCATATTTAATACTTGTATTTTTAACTCCATTAACAGGGTTAACTGCAGGAATATAATTTCCTGTTGTACCTGCATCAAAAGCCATATTTAATGCTTCAACATTTACGGTAACACTTGGAAAATTGCCAACAGAACCTTCTGTAGAATAAGAACTAATAAATCCGTTACCAATACCGATAACGTTTTGATTAGCTTCGCCAGAACCAATTCCTAGGGCATCTTTACCTTCACCAACGGTACGAATAAAATAATTTCTTTCGTCTTGAGTTTTATTTAAGATTCCAGAAATACAAGAAGAAGAACCATCCAAAGGAGCAAAACCAAGTTCTTCTTCGTTAGCTAAACTATTGAGCAAATAACTAAAATCAAGTGAAACTGTTGGTGATTCCAAAATTACACGATCAATAGCTGCTAATTCGCCAAATTGGTTAACGTCTTGACGAGCAATGTTAAAGCTATAATTAGCGCTTTGAACACGATGTAATTGTTTAACTAGAGTTCCTTCTAAGTTATTTTGATTTGTAAAATGATTTCCTGTTGCTGGACTTGGTCCTGCATAGAGGGCTTCAGATTGATAAATAATTCTATTTCTTGCCATATTAAAATTCTCCTATATTTACTTTATTTACACTTATTTTATGTAATTTTAACTTATTTTTTATACTATAATCTTGGATATCTATATACTTCAAGCTCAAAATCAATAAATGAGGATATTGCCTCGGGGTTAAGATCTTGATATTGGCTTCTATTAACCACATTTTTACTAATATATACATTTTTTATATATACGCTATTAGAGCCACCGGCCCTACCTGTGGTTAAAAGATCATAATTATAGCCAGATTTTAAGCCATTTAAACTGTTAAATGGCATTTCATTTGGCTGAATAAGAGGAATATAAGTACGAACAGTATCTTTAAATATGCTAGTTACAGCATCCATACTAAATATAGAGTCTGATATCACTATAGCTCGTACATTAAGATTTGTAGAATCTAGTCCACCAAAAGCTAAAGGCATATTATTACCACCATTATTCTTAAGATATATTGCAGGATAAGTTTGAGCATTAATTGGCAATCCCGTAGGACTCTCTACTGTTTTTGGATTTAAATTAAATTTAGTTTCAAATAATATCTTTTCTTCATTTTCATTAGTTAAATATATGCCATAATCTTTAACAGCATAATCACCACTTATCGTATTAGAGGATTGATCAGTATCAAAATATAATTGCCCTTGATCTGCATTTATAGCTATAAGACCTCCTTCACCAGTAGTTATAAAAGTATTATTAACATAAACACCACTTATAATATTAGCGTCAGGAATAGACTCATCTCTTATAAGATTTTTGAATGGTGCGCCATAACTATAATAACCATTATATATATTTGTAATAGGATAAAATTGACTACCATAATTAGAAAATGCTTCACCTTTTTTAACTAAAGTGTGATCGAACCAAAGTATCATGCTACTCATTAAAATATTTTCAAATTGAGGCTTCATATATTAAATTTTGCATTTACCTTTGAATAAAACTTTTTAAGGATTGAAGATAAGTAAGGAGTAGGTTTAAAAGATCCTGTGCGTACTTCATGTTCAGATTGAAGTCCTGTGCCAGATCTGCTATTTTTAAAATATTTTTTAAAAACATAATTACTAAAACCAGAAATACCTTTTTCAACTCCTCGTACCCAACTTCTTCCGCCTTCAAATGGCATAGGTGTTTCTGATTCGATTTCGTTAAGAGTAGGTCCAGAAACAGGAAAATTAATTTTTAAATTTTTTCCATCTGCAGAAATTGTTGGGCGATCTTCTACTTTTGTTGAATTTTTTAAAATATCTTTAATTACTTCTGTAGGATTTGATCCTTCTTCAAAACCAATATAACTAAATAAATTTCCTGCACCACCTAATGTATTAGTAATATTTGTTGCTTCTGGACCTGATTCAATCTCTTTTGTAACTGGATGATTTTCAAATTCATTTACCATCTGTTCTGTATTTTTAGCAATATATTCATCAACTAAAATTTTAACTTTTTGACTAATAAATCTTTTCATCTTTGGATCATTAGATATTGTTTGAGAAATTTGTGAAGAATTTAATTTTAATTTCATTATGATGCTGCCTCTAAGAAAAATACAAAATATTCTGCAGTAATAAATTTTTTCACAGTATCATCTGTTATAACATTATAAGGTTTATTATCTATCATGACTTTTTCAGTCTTGCCATTTTTGACTATAAAATCTCTAGCTTCCTTTTCTACTTTAATTTTTACAACTCCTTTACTAACTCTGCTTTTTAATTCTGGCAATAATTCAAGATCTTGTTTAGGATTATATTTAATTTTTGCTTCAAAAATTCCACTTACAGGAATATAAGTTATATTTGTTTTGATTGCTGCTTCACCATATCCAGGAAGTGAATTGGTAGATACTTGATTAATTACTTTTTTAGGCTCTTTATATACTACTATTGGACGAGAAAAGGTATCAAACAGATCGCCTAAAACTCCTGTTGCATTTGCTATTTCTATATCTGTTAATAGACTTGGCATTAGACAATTGACCTATTATATACTGTTCCATTTCTGTTCTCTCCAGGATATAATCCTGGAATTGTATCGTCACCAACAACTTGTAAAGGTTTAGCTTCATTAAGGTTATAGTTTTTAGTAAGAGTATTCAATTCATCACTGATTTGTTTTCTTAATGTAGCAAAAGTTTTAGCCATTTCATTTTTATTGATTTTTGTTACAGAACTACCTTCATCACTAATACTTATAACGCTATCTAATGTGGCGTTATATAATGAAACTCTCATCATTCTTTCGTAATAATGAATACTATAAAGCATTTTGAATATACTTTTTTCTATATTTCCAAAAATATCAGATTCATCATCAGATGTTACTTCTAGGGTATTTTCATTTATATAAAATTTTTTATTAATTAAAATATTTAAGTCACCAATATTACTTCTTAACCAGTAAGCTATAGAAGGTATGCTTAAATCACTAGGTTCACCAAATTCATCGTATAGTTCGGTAGCAATATCAACAATTTTTATATTCATAACATATTAAATTACACTCTCATTAGGGATATTTATTATTAATAACTTATTTAAATTGCCCATTTATTTGATAAATAAGTCTCTACAGCTAATATTTCATTAATAATCAAAGTTTTTATTCCATTTAATCCAGAAAAAATAAAATCTGGTTCTGTCAAATCATTAATAGTTGTAGAATCGCCTTTTTCTCCTTTTAATCCAGGAATTAGAACATTAGCGGTATTATCATAAGTAGGAGCAATTACTTCTGTAAAAATTTGATTAGGCAATCTAACATTTAAATTAACATTTGGCATGGAATTACATTACACTCCTCAATAACAATATATCCTTACTGTATCTCTAAGTCCTGTTGGATTTATAGTAAAAGCAGGAGTATATAAAGAACATACTACAAAATCCCCAACATTTAATTGAACTGGCGGAGTAATCAATCCAGAAAAATTGTTAGGAATATTTGTATTTGTACTTAAAATAGATGTACTAATAACACCAAAAGTATTTGTTGTTGTATTAATAAAATATCCTGTAGAATTTAAAGCTGGTGAAGGTAATGTAGTTCCTGCTATATGTTGCCAAGTAGCTTTTCTTGCTGTACCAGTTTCTAATACTTGAATATGTCTTCTGTTAGAGCTAGAAGAATTAAATCCTAAATTACCTGCTGCAAAATAATTATGACCTCCACCAATGGCAGGTTGATCACTAGTATGATCAAATGATAATACAAAGAAATTATTCGAAGAGACGATTGTCGAAGAAGCTGCTTCTCCAATTAAAAGCACTCCAGATCCATTGACTGTTGGCCTTGTATTTAAAGAAACATTTCCTGTTATATTAACAGATATACCAGATAAATTTAAAATATCAATTTCATTTAAATTAAAATTATTAAATATGCCCGTACCAGAGACTTGAATATTATTGATGAAAGTTTTATTTCCGCTGATAATTTGATTACCTGTGGTATAAATTATATTATCTGGTAAATTAACACTTGAAGCTTCACCAATTAATAAAACTCCAGTTCCATTAACTGTTGGACGATTAGTAAATTGACCATTAGATTTTGTGACGTAAGCACTAAGATCTGTTCCTGTTAAAACTGGGTTTCCACTAATGTAAATATTACCATCTAATATATTTAATCCGCTAGTTGAAATTATCGCTTTATCCATAGCTAAACCACTACCAATATTAGTAGTTCTAAGCGATATGTAAGTTCCTTGACCAGTATAACCATCTTTAGCAATCCAATCTTCTGCTGCGAAAAATCTAATTGCAGCTCGACTATTTTGCGAATATGCATTTAATCCAGAAACATAACCTCTACCTTGTAAATTGAATAAAACATCGTTTTTTAATACTCCAGAAAGACCAGTTGGAATTCCTCTAGCTCTTCTCATTAATATTTGAGAACTATTAATTCCATAAGCATCAATTAATATACCAGCATTTTCATTTGTATCTCCACCGATATTTAAACGAAAATCTAAATTTGATGTATCGTATCCATCTCCAGTGTAAGCATTAAGAGACATATTATTTACAAAAGTTTTGGCGCCACTTATAGTTTGCTTACCTTTTGTTAAAACTATATTTGGATTATTTATATTTCCACCAACTGTTAAATTATTAGTAATATATAAATTATCATTAAAATAACTACTGCCACTTGCTCTTACATTTCCAGTTGCAATAATATCATTTTGAAAATATGTATTTGAAATAAAAGTTTTAGCTCCATCAATAGTTTGATTTCCATTTAATAATACAGATGAATTTGTAAGATTATCAATCTTACTATTCAAAGTCGTACCCGTAGATTCTAGATTTGTAATCGTTGCATAATTATTTGATGCATTAGATAAAGTTAAATAATCATTCGTTACCATTCCACTTAAAGAAGTTATTTCATTTATTAGATTTGATCCAGTATTTTCCAAATTTAAAATTGTTGAAAATGTATTATTAGCATATCCACTATATTCACTTAAATCATGATATCCCATAACTTCGTCAAGAGAAGATATGTCTGTTAATCTTGTTCCTTGGCCAAAATGCCAACTTTTTGTTATATTATCAAAACCAAAAATAACTCCTGTATCATTGATGCCAGTTAATCCAACGCCTGTAACAAAGAAAATTCCTCCATCTGTAAGACCACCAGTAAGATTAAGAAGTAGATAAGGGCTTGATATATTGTTATTTGTTGTGTTTAAAATTGTTTCTGTACCAGTAACATAAAGATTATTTATATAAACATTATCTCTAAAAATTTTATCTCCATTAATAGCTTGTGTACCATATTTTAATACAGAATCCCCACTTAAACTATCGATTTGATTTTGAAATATTCCTGTATTTAAAGACTGATTCAACCATAAACCGCTGGCAGTATTATATCTTAATATATCATTATTATTTAAAGGGTTGCTATGATTTATTTGTACATTATGTAACTCATCAATTTCAAAACCATTTTGTATTTTGACAAATATTTTTCCTTGATTTTGATGTTTTCTTTCAACAAAACCAAGATAAACAAGATGAGAAGGCGCATAAGGTTTATTAGCTAAACCAAATATAAGATTTCCAGTTGGTCCTAACCAAATCGGATCTCCTTCCGATCCTGCCATTGATGTATCAATATTTGTTATTGGTCCCTCAGATACTACATAACCAAATTCATTAACATTAAGATTTTGTTTTAGTAAACCAAATGTTTTACTTGAAGTTGCTTCGCCACTATTTCTTGCCAATTTAATTAAAATATTATTTCCATTTGCACCATTTACATAAACTGGCTGACCTTTATAAATAATAGATCCTTCATCATTTTTTACATATTGTTCTATACTCGAAGATGCTTCTCCGCTTAATAAAACAGGAATTGTATTAACTGTAAGTCTTGTTGTAAAATCTTTTAATCCATTAACATTTTGATCTCCGTATTTGAGAACTGCGTCTCCGCTTAAAAAGTTTATTTTATTATCTAAATTTGTTTGTACATTTGCTAGCTCTATATCTGTTGCATATGTATTCCCAAGATTATCTATTTGAGACTGTAGTGTAGTTCCAGTTAAAGCAAGATTATTAATTGTAGCGTAAGTTAAATTAGCTGTTGCAGAAGTTAAATATGAACTAAGATCTACTCCAGTAATTAATGGGTTCCCATTTAATTTTGGTGCAACATCAAAAGTTTTTATTCCACTTATATTTTGATCTCCTGTTTGAAATACTACGTTATCAAGCCTTGTCGCTTCATTTTGGAGTAATACTCCTGTGCCATTAACTTTAGGACGATCAATAAATTGTCCATTACTTTTAGTAACATAATCTGATGTTAACGTCCCGCTTAATGAACTTATTTTATTATTTAAATATAAACCTGTATTTGATAAATCTATATCTGTAGCATAATTTAAATCTAAATTATTAATTTGAGTTTGTAATGCACCACTTACATTATTTATTTTCGTTAATAAATTATAACCTGTTAAATTTAAATTATTTGTAAGACTATTAATTGATGATTGAAAATATCCACTATTACCAGATATATAAATTATTTGACTTCCTGTTTGTATATTAATACCATCTTGACCTATAATAGATAGATCTCCACTAATATTATTAATGGTCATATGAGGTCCTACTGGACCTTGTTCGCCTCCTCTTAAAGTGAAAATTGCTATAGTAGATGCATCAGGAATAGTTTTTAAAATATTAGCTCCAGCAGTTCTCACAGATCTTAATCTGTATCTTGTATTTGGTAGAACTTGTAATACTATTGAAGAGGATGCAGTTGTTGTAGCAGTCGTATCAATTGCTGATCCAAAAGCTTGTGAGGATGGAACTTCTGACCAATTTAATCCATTATTAATACTTTGCTCTAAATAGATCCTATATGTTGAATGACTACCACCATATGAAGTACCAATCGATACTTCATAGCTAAACATAAATTGATCTTCTTGATAAGAATTTATAGATATACTTCCATCATTTAATAATGTGAAAATATTT
>Ga0214923_10008925_pt1 | contig 10534 bp, 7 predicted proteins | sample LL1510_MetaG_FD_177993 | JGI IMG/M metagenome (GOLD analysis project Ga0214923, IMG submission 177993) | Freshwater microbial communities from Lake Lanier, Atlanta, Georgia, United States - LL-1510 | ecosystem: Environmental > Aquatic > Freshwater > Lake | place: USA: Georgia | collected 2015-10-15
ATTTAATATAAACCTAAGTTTGATGGCGTGCGCATAGCGCGCCCTAATTAGTATCCTTCGGATGCTAATTACTTTAACATTATCATTTTTAAAATATTTTTAATCATTTTTATAAACTCAGGTGTAATTTTTTTGGAAAATAAAATATCTATAAAGCTTAGTTAATTCAAAACTATTTTTATTAATTTCATCATCAAAATTATAAAATTCTTTAATTTTCATGAAGAAATTTTTAGTTTTATCATTTGCTTCATACTTACCATTATTTTCAAAGAAATGTTTATTAATATAAAATTGATTTTCAAAAGAGTCAGTATCAACAAGTCTAACATCACATTTAGTTTCTAATTCATTAATAATAAAAGTGGGATCAACGATATATTCAGTTTGATAAGTACCTTCAACCATGAAAGAATCCAAGAAGAAATCAATAGACAGACCAGTTTTTTTAGTATCAGTATCATTATATTTTTTAACATATTCAAATAATTTTTTCTTTTTACCATTATCAGTATAATATTGAACAACAACATCATTAACAAATGAATCATTTAATAACTTACCATCAACAGTAGTGATTAATAGAAAACCATCTTTATTTAAATATTTATTAACATTAGAACAGAAATTATTCAATGTATCATCATTTTTAAAACAATAATGTATCATAAATTGACAACTAAAAATATCAAATTTATTATGATTTTTATCTTGATGATTTTTACCAAATATTTTTTCAACATTACTTTTATTTTCATCAGAAACAATACCCATAGATTTGTTTTGATCTTCAAAATTTAATTTGTTAGTTGCATCAGCAATTAAGAAAGTTGATTTTGGAAATCCTGGATATTTACGTTTCATAGTTTGATAACGTGAAATAATACCATTTGTAGCAGAATACATACCTTCATAATCTATATCGAAACCAACAATAGAATTAACTCTAGCATGATATAATTTCATTAATTCACCTCCTCTACCCATACCAAGTTCTAAATGGTCTAATTTTTTTAATGTTTTATCAGCTAAGAATTTTTGATTACAATAAACATAAACAATATTTGATTTAATAAAATTATGGAAATCTCTCATAGGTCTTGCTAAATCGGATTCTTTTTGATAATAAATATTTTGAGTTCTTTCCTTTACAATATCTTCTTTTGTAACTCTAGGTCTAATAACATTAATCATGTAATTTTCATGTGTATCATTATTAGCTAATATCTTAATGTCATTCAAATCAAATGGTGATAAAATAGATCTCCAAACTTTATCAGCAATAAATTCATGATTACCATATTTACGTTTATATTTTTTAACTGTTTCTGTTTTATCAAATCTTGTTCTTAATGCAATCCATCTATATGGATGTTCTAAACTAGGATCATTATTATAAGAAAATTCAACAACCGTTTCATCTTGAATAATATTACCTTCAATATCTCTAGCTTCACCATCTTGTAAATAAAGATAACATAAATATAGATTATTATTAACTCCAAATAAAACAGGTTGTTCAATACCATTTTTAGTAGAACCAACTTGTAAATTACAAATACGATATAATTTATTACCAATTTTATAATCAGAAATATCTTCTAAAACGCCTTTTTCATTACCAATGTCATTAGAATCCATATGTTCATCAAAATCTTTACCAACAGAATTATCATATACATTAATAATTTGTTTAGAATCAGGATTTTTTTCAAATGTAATATAAAAATCAATTGAATTATGAGATTTTGGTTTCCATTTATAAATTTTATGTTTAATTTCTTTTAAATTTCTTGTATAAATTTGTTCAATAGGAGTAAACATAAGACCATCTAAATTATAAGGACATTTTAAAGTAGTATCTGTAGTATATAAATTCCAAATTAAATCAGCATAAGCGTATAATTCAGCAGGATATAAACCATTTGGTATAATAAATGCTTTACCCATTATCACTAAATCATTTTTTGTTAATTTATCATTTAATTCATTAAAAATATCAAAAATATTATTTTTATAATGTTTAATTAAATCATCAAGTGATTTAGTATTAGATGGTTCTTTTATAAAATTATTAATATTAAAACATTCTTTTAATACTTCATGTAATTTTTCAATTCTATTTTTTAATTTAGCATCACTTCTAATATCTTTACCCTGTATCATTATTATATCAAAAGCCAAAAATAAAAATTTATTTAACTCTGGTAAATATACATATTCACCATCTATTATTGTATCATTGTACTTTTCAACATTGTATTCAGAATTTTCTATTTCTTTAACTTGTAAATTATTTGATATTAAATAAATCCTTTTATTATGTATAATTAAAAAATATCTTTCACCATCTGCTTTATCTGTTACACTATAATTAGTTGTTAAATTACTAACAACATGTTGATTCTCTAATGATTCAGATTGCATAGCTGGTAAATCTTTTGAATCATTTTCTGGATTATTAAATAATAATTTTTTCATATATTTTACAACTTCATTTTTATGATTTAATCCAATAATTCTTGAACTCTTCTGTAATACCTGATGAACCATATATATTTCTTTTAATAAACTTTCGTATAACTTATCTGTTGATTTTTTTTTAGGAATTACTTCTAATTCTAATTCATATAGTTTATTACTATCATTTATTCTATCTATATTCATACTTTGACGCACTTCTGTTAAATCTATTCTAATATTAAAATTATCATAATCTTGTATATATGATAAACGTCTTTTATATCTATAAATAATTTTATTTTTTTCTGTTTGATCTATATTCAATAAATCTTTTAATTTATCCTGAGATATTTCATTTTCATATGCTAGTCTAAATCTTATATCATAATCAGATTCATCAACAATATCATCTTTTATTTTATGAATAATATAAAAATCTTTATCTTTGGTCTTCTGATTTAAAATATTATTAACAAAAATAGAAAATATACTATTATTTTTTCTCAAAGATACATTTGTTAAAAAACGATTTATTCTTTCAATTCCATTGATAGTAATTCTATAATTATTTAAACTATTACTATCATATTTATAACTTATATCTAATGAATCTTCAATAAATGTATTTGTTTTTGATCTTTTAAATAAATAATTACAAATATCTATATATTGTGATAATGTTATTCTCTCTTTTTTATTAATTGATACCTCAAATTCTATACCTTTGTCTATCTTTTCTATTAATTTTTCAATTTCAGACTTGTTAGTAAAATTATAAATACTTTGTAGATTTAAATCAGATGATTCATTATAATTACTAGTTCCAATTCTAGATATATTTTTTTTATTAGAGACCATATACTTATAATAATTATATAAAATTTTATATAATTATTATTTCAATATTTATATAAAATAAATTAAGCTACCATATCTGCCATTATTAATTGATAACTTTTATAATCAATTAAATTAAAATCACTATACTGATATTCATCTATATTTTCATAATTATTTAAAATATTTAATTTACACATTGTTAATGGTTTTCTTTTTAATTGTTCAATTGCTTGATCTTTATGATTCTCATATAAATGGACATCTCCTAAACTTATTATTACATCTTTTGCTTTGTATTTTTTTCCTGTTTTATTACTTAAATAATGACATATTATCTCTAATAATAATGATGTTGATGCAATATTAAATGGCAAACCCAAAAATACATCTGCACTTCTCTGATACATATTAACTGATATATAATTATCTTCATCTATATAAAATTGTGTTATCAAAGAATGACATGGATATAATACTCCTTGATTAACTTGTTCTGGATTAAATGTTGTCATTAGTAATCTTCTAGATGTAGGATTATTAGAAATTTCATTTAATAAATTATTTAATTGGTCAATATGATTATTAAATTTTCTCCATTGATAACCATACATTGGACCCATTTCACCTTCTATATAATTATTAAAACCTAATCCATCTAAAAATTTTCTAGATGTATTACCTTTCCAAATATTAACTCCATATTTTTCTAATTCTTTTGAATTTGTTAAACCTTTTATAAAAAATAATAATTCATGAACAATTCCTTTGAAAAACATTTTTTTAGTTGTTAATAATGGAAATCCTTTTGTTAAATCAAATCTTATTTGATCTCCAAAATATGAATATGTATAACCATTACGAGTCATTCTTTTTGTTGAACATAACGTTTTATATAATATATTCAAATATTGATATTCATTATTGTTTTTTTCATTATTGTCAATAATATAATCTGTATAATTAAATTTATTAACATAATGAACTATTTTAATATCATATCTCCTATTAGTTTTTTTATCATATATATCATAATAAAAATCAGTTTTATTTATTAAAAAATAATTTTTATGGTTATAAATAACTGGTTTATTACATATCAATTCAACATCAACAACAGTATGAAAAATATTATAGGCTAATGGTTCAAATAATTCATAAATTTGTTTTCCACCTATTATCCACCAATTATAATTATTGTGATTTAATTTATATGATTCAATTAAATCATCATAAGTAAAAAATTTTATATGTTCTGTGTTTTCATAGTTTTTATTTGTTAATATCCATAATATTCTGTTATTTAATAGTATTTTTTTAATTGGAAGTTTTAAATATGTATTATATCCTGTTATTAAAACAGATGGTTTATTATGACCAGTTGTTAGATTTTTAAAATTTTTTAAATCTTCTTCAATATTAAACACTAAATTATCATCATTTCCAATTATACCATTCTTATCGCTAATGTATATTAAATTCATAAAATTATATTAATGTATATTATCATATCGTATTTATTTCAACTTTTTATTTTATTTTATTTTATTTTATTTTATTTTATTTTATTATAAAATAAAATAAAATAAAATATAGATTATATATATATGGCAGATAAATACAAGTTAGTTATTGATAATGTTTCTACTAATATGGATAAATTAAAAGAATTTATTTTAAGTGAGAAATTCTTAAAAATTTTAGGTGTATTAATCGTCACTATATTTTTATCAATGTTATATATAAATTATACAAAATCAAATGTTGAAGAAAATAAACATGTAGTTAATAGATGTGGATATAATAATTTAATTTATCAAGAAACTGATAACAATTTGACAAAATTTCAAAAAGTAGAAGATGGAAAAGTTTATAATGTTCCAACTGAAGAAGATTTAAATTTAATTAATAAAATCAAAACTGAATTAAGTGAGTTAAGTGAAATGAGTAATAATAAGTATGCATCATTCATCTAATTTAAATCTAGTTCTATTAATTTGTGTTTTCTTAGTAAATAAACGTTTATTAAATATAATTTTATTTAAATTTAATTTAATAGTATCTTTTTGATTTGAAATATTAAAATAGATATCATTAAAATCTATATTTAATATTTCAAATATAATTCCATGTAAATATGGAATTAAATAATAATAATTATAAAATAAATAAATATATAAATCAATAATTTTGTTTCCAGGTATTATTTTAATATTTGTTTTTTTTATATTATTTAATTCTTTTATTACACTTTCTTTTTTATTATATATTTTATTGGCTATTTTAAATATTTGATCTATTAATGGATCATTAATGTATGATGGTTTATTATATTCATTAATAAATTCAATTAAATCTGTATCTAAAATAATTTTAATTGTATTTATTCCAATTGATAATTTAAAATTATTTTCATGACTTTTATCAATTAAATATTGTATAAATTTAGATGAATTATATTTTATCATATAAAATTCTGTAATATAGTTCATTAATATTTGATTAAAATAAAAACAATCTGATATATACAATTGTTTTTTATGAAAAGTATCAATTTCATAATCATTAAAATTAATTATTTCAAAATATTTTTTATGATCAGAATGAATAATTATTTTATCTATTTCAAATAAATTTCCAAGATTTTTAATAAATTGAATTATATCATCATAAGTATAATCATCTAATATTTTTGTTTCACTTGGATTAAATTTATTATAATAATTTACACTTATTATATTACTAATTTCTATGAATAAATTTATCTCTCCTGTTTCATTATTTTGCCATGTTATAAATATACCATTATTATCATTATCTTGAATTAAATTTGAATAAAAAAAGAGATCATATGGTCCTTGTTCTATTTTAGCTATATAAAATAATATATTTGCATTTCCTATTTTTGAATAAAATTTATTATAATATCTACTATAAAAATCATCTATTTTATTTCCATATAATTTATCATCAAAATTTAATGTATTAATATATGTTTTTTCTAAATATCCCTGTCTTATATATTCATTTATATGACCTATCCATTCAAATTCATATTTTGATACTATTTTATCTTTGACAACAGGATTAGGATGATAATATTTTGTATTAGCTGTATTAACTAATTTAAATTTACTTGGTGCAAAAATTATTTCTTGTTCTTCTGGAAAATGAGAATAATATTCAATTGCTAATCCACAACCTTGCACATTTGCTGGTACTCTTATCTTAACTAATATATATCCAAAATAATTTTTTTCTGGATCTACAAATGCCTGTCTTGTTGTTGATAAAAATCCATATTCTTCCCATATATCATTAATTTTAAATTTTCTTAAAAAATCATCTTGACTAATCCATCTATAAAAAATATATGATTTATTCCAACTAGGAGATTTAATTAAAATGGATCTAAAATTATTAATATGTTGTTCAATAATTGTATCTCTATTATTTTTCCATGGAAAACGTAAATAATAATTAAATATTCCTGAACCTAAAAATGAATAATATTTTATATAATAATCAGCATAGTTTTCTCTTATAAATAACTGGTGTTCTAATAATTTATCCCCTACAATGTCATTATCTGATACATTTTTACAGACTGTTTCAACATTCAAACCATCTTCCCATAATCCCATATTAAGTGCCATATAAATTAACTCTGTTTTACTATAGTATGGAGTAATATATCTAAAAATAGGTAAAAAACTTGGTCTTAGACAATTTGTTAATTCTCCAGTTTCTTTACTTTTATTATATATATTTTCTAAAAAAGTTTTATATAATAATTCTAAATTAAAATTCTTCATAAAATTTATATGTTTTTCATTTTTTAAAATAGATAAATCTTTTATTGGTCTAAAATGATAATTTATTAAACGATCATATAATTCATTTAATCTTACTAAAATTATATTTTCTGTATAAATATCATATAAAGGAAATAATTTATAATAACTACTTATTTGATCTATAATTTTTTTATCATTTATTGTTTTTAAATTATAATATAAATCATTTATTATTTCTTCTATTGTATTCATTACTTTATTATATTAAATTATTTTTCTAATTCTGACAATTTCCAAATCTCATATTTGTTATTTGGTAATGGTCTTTTTATCTTAAAAGGTATCATATTTAAATTTAACTCGATTTCTGCTATTTCTAATGGTGATTTATTATCTATATTTTTTACAAAGGGAGGTGCCCCTAATGCTAATTGCTTTGTTCTCGCTGCTAAAATTCTTACTCTCTCGTATTTTGTTAATTTTGGAATACTTATTCTATTTTCCGGTAATATTTCTTCTTCATTATCTTCTTCATATTCATCTTCTTCATATAAACAATTAGTTAAATCTATTTCGCCTGTATTGTTTTCTAATTCATCATTTTCTATATCATTATAATTTTCATTTTCATCATTATCATTAATTTCATATAAATCATCATTTTGTTCATCATTTTGTTCATCATTTTGTTCATCATTTTGTTCATCATTTTGTTCATCATTTTGTTCATTATCTTCTTCATTATCTTCTTTATTATCTTCTTTATTATCTTCTTCATTATCTTCTTCATTATCTTCTTCATTATCTTCTTCATTATCTTCTTCATTATCTTCTTGTTCTTCATTTTCATCCAAATTAGAATCATTATATGATTCAGAATCAGAATAATCAGAATCTTTTATTTTTACTTGTTTTTTTAATGACATATATAATATTATATATATTTTAGATTTAAATAAATTAAATTTTCAAAATTTATTTAATTAAAAAATTGTTTGACAATTTACACATATATATTGAGTTATATATTCATTAGGATTAGGTCTATATAATACAGCTTCTTTATCATTTGGTTTAACTTTACAATTTTTATTAGGACAAATAAAGTCTTTTGTTCTTGGTAAAGTTAAATCAGTAATAATTTCACTTGTATTAATAATATTATTTATATTAGTATTTTTTCTTAATTTTAGTGATAATAATTTACCTGGTTTTAAAATAAATGTTTCATTACATTGTTCACATCTTAGACAAAAGGTATTTGGTTTTGAATTTTTTTTAATTAAATTATAATTTTCAATAATATAATTACTCAATTCTTGTTTTAATCCATTTTTTTGTATTAATGAATTTAAAACACTAATATCAAAATTTAATTCCAAAGAGATACTAATATTATCTTTTTTCTTTTTATTCATTATTTTAATAAATTCGCTTGGATCATTTATTACAATAGTAGAATCTTGAGATGTAATTTTACCAATTGATAAAGTATAGTTGCATATTTCGCAAGTTTCCATTTATATATATTATAAATATATAATTCTTTAAATTTATAGTTCAATTTTTTAATTATCTACATTTTATATATATATGGATAAATATAAAATTGTTGTATTTTATATTATAGTTTTTATAATACACACTATATTATTGTTTTTATGTGATTTTAATGGTAAGAATTTTTATGAAAATAATAACAATAATAATAATAAAATTTATGATATAGCTCATCAAAATTTACCTAATTTATCTAACAACAATTTACTAAGAGTATTAATGAATTTATATATTTTATATTTATTTATTTTAATATGTTCTAATAATTTAATTTATGAATTTTTAACTATACATTCAATTTTTCTTATTTTACGTGGTATTTCAATAAATATTACAATTTTACCAAAAGATAAGAATTGTAATAATGATATTGATTTATTTACTAAAATATTAGATGGACATTGTTATGATAAAATATTTAGTGGTCATTTTGGTATTACCTTTATTATGAATATGTTATTATTTAAAAAAAATATAATTTCTTTAAACTATTTTATTCTTAGTTCTGTCGTTATAGCATTAATAATCTTATTAATTAGGTCTCATTATAGTATTGATATATTTGTTTCTTTTATTGTTTGTTATTTAATTTTTGTAATTTGTGAATAAATATATTTATCTATATTATATTATGTTTAATATTCTCATTTTTCTATTTTATCTATTATTATCTGTATCAGGTAAAAATTATGATAAATATTATAATAATAAATTAAATAATGTTATCAAAAATAATCATAATATAACATATAAAAATTCAATTGATATTGTTATTTTTAAAAAAAATATTTATTTTGCTCATATTATATCTAATTATACCGATATTTTTTCTCATTCTAAAAAAATATTAAAAAGTTTTAATCTTAATAATGGTGTATATCATTTGGAATTTTCTAAATCAAATTCATTAACTTATTTATCTCCTTTTATTTATAATTATGATTATAATCAATTTGTTTATAATAAGTTTAATACTAATCTATATTTTGATCATTTATTAATTTCCAAAAATATTAAACCTTTTTTTAATTTTATTAAAAAAAAACCTTTTTACTCTAATTATTATATTAGTAATCAATTAGATGAACAAACTAATGAAACAATTAGTTATCAATTAAATGAACAAACTAATGAAACAATTAGTAATCAATTAGATGAACAAACTAATGAAACAATTAGTAATCAATTAGATGAACAAACTAATGAAACAATTAGTTATCAATTAAATGAACAAACTAATGAAACAATTAGTAATCAATTAAATGAACAAACTAATGAAACAATTAGTAATCAATTAAATGAACAAACTAATGAAACAATTAGTAATCAATTAAATGAACAAACTAATGAAACAATTAGTAATCAATTAAATGAACAAACTAATGAAACAATTAGTAATCAATTAGATGAACAAACTAATGAAACAATTAGTAATCAATTAGATGAACAAACTAATATAATTAGTAATCAATTAGATGAACAAACTAATATAATTAGTTATCAATTAAATGAACAAACTAATGAAACAATTAGTAATCAATTAGATGAACAAACTAATATAATTAGTTATCAATTAGATGAACAAACTAATGAAACAATTAGTAATCAATTAAATGAACAAACTAATATAATTAGTAATCAATTAGATGAACAAACTAATATAATTAGTAATCAATTAGATGAACAAACTAATGAAACAATTAGTTATCAATTTGATGAACAAACTAATGAAACAATTAGTAATCAATTAGATGAACAAACTAATTTCATTAGTAATCAATTAGATGAACAAACTAATATAATTAGTAATCAATTAGATGAACAAACTAATATAATTAGTAATCAATTAGATGAACAAACTAATATAATTAGTAATC
>Ga0214923_10008927_pt1 | contig 10533 bp, 8 predicted proteins | sample LL1510_MetaG_FD_177993 | JGI IMG/M metagenome (GOLD analysis project Ga0214923, IMG submission 177993) | Freshwater microbial communities from Lake Lanier, Atlanta, Georgia, United States - LL-1510 | ecosystem: Environmental > Aquatic > Freshwater > Lake | place: USA: Georgia | collected 2015-10-15
CGCGGAGTTTTACGTGAAATTCCGCGGAGCTGACGGGGCTCGAACCCGCAACCCCCGCCGTGACAGGGCGGTGCTCTGACCAATTGAGCTACAGCTCCAGCAGGGGAAAAACATACCAGTGAAGCGGACAAGACCAAGTCAGGAATTCACGGCCGAAGTGGTTGTGGTGGGCAGTGGAATTGGGGGGTTGAGCTTTGCTTTAAAGGCCGCCCGCCAAGCCCGGGTGCTTTTGCTGACCAAGAAAAACGCCGCTGAATCCAACACCAACTATGCCCAAGGGGGGATTGCTTGTGTGACCTCGGAGGAGGACTCCGTGGAGCTCCATGTCCGGGATACCCTGGCGGCGGGTGCCGGTTTATGCCGGGAGGAGGTGGTTCGTCAGGTGGTGCGGGACGGACCGGCGCGGGTGGCGGAGCTGGTGGAGCTGGGGGTAAGATTTACCGAGCGGGAAAACGGGGGTGGGAACCTTCCGGACCTGGGAAAAGAGGCCGGGCACAGCAAGCGTCGGGTGCTGCACGCCGGAGATATCACCGGCAAGGAACTGGAGCGTGCCCTGCTTTCGGCGGTTCGGGCTTCCCCCAACATCCGGGTGCGGGAAGACATGGTGGCGATCGACCTCATCACCTCCAAAAAACTGAAAAAGAAGGGACCGGACCGGGTTTTGGGTCTCTATGCCCTGGATGGGGCCACCCACCGGGTGGAAGCCATTCCGGCGCCCATGGTGGTTTTGGCCACGGGGGGATGCGGCAAGTGTTACCTTTATACCACCAACCCAGCCATCGCCACAGGGGATGGAGTTGCCATGGCGTATCGTGCCGGAGTTTCCATCGCGAACATGGAGTTCGTGCAGTTTCACCCCACGTGCCTTTTCCATCCGGCGGCCCCCACCTTTTTGATTTCCGAAGCCCTTCGGGGAGAGGGGGGGGTGGTGGTGGATGGGCAAGGACGCGATTTCACCCGTAAAACCGATCCCCGGGGATCCCTTGCTCCCCGGGATATCCTCGCGCGGGCTATCGACGAGGAGATGAAGGAGAGCGGGGCCGCTTGTGTCTTTTTGGATATTCGCTCGAGGGGGACAGAATTTTTGGAAAAGCGGTTCCCGGCCATCACCTCCACCTTGCGGGGGCTGGGGATCGACCCAGCCCATCAACCGATTCCGGTGGTGCCGGCGGCACATTACCAATGCGGGGGAATTCCGGCCGCCTTGGATGGAACCACCCAGCTGGCAGGTTTGTTGGCCTTGGGGGAAGTGTCCTGCACGGGGTTGCACGGAGCCAACCGGTTAGCGAGTAATTCCCTTCTGGAGGCTTTGGTGATGGCCCATCGGGCAGCGGAGAGCCTTCCTGGAAAGCTGGCCCGGATTCCCAAGGCGGTGGCGGTGCCCAGATGGAAGGAGGGCAAGACCCACGATGCCGACGAACTGGTGGTCATCACCCACAACTGGAAGGAGATTCGGCAGTTAATGTGGGATTATGTGGGAATCGCCCGCACTCAAAAGCGGCTTCTTCGTGCCCAGTCCCGCCTGCGTCTGCTGCAACAGGAGGTGCAGGAGTTCTACTGGAATTTCCGGGTGACCGCGGATTTGCTGGAGCTGCGGAATCTCGCGCTCTGTGCCGCGCTGATCGTCGAATCAGCCCTCCGAAGGCATGAGAGTCGTGGACTGAATGCCAATGCAGATTATCCCAAACTGCAGAGGCGGGCGAAGGATACGTTGATTCGGTCGGGCGAGGTCTAAACGTTGCTCGCCTCTCTCCACCAAGCGAGGAAGGCGAGGACGGACCAGAGAGAGCGACGGTGATCGGCCCGTTGGTTCAGATGTTCCTCGGTCATCCTGCCTACGGCGGCAGGATCGAGAACTCCGGTGGATTGAACCAGGGAGGGGTCGGTCAGATCCCGGGCCCAAGATTTTAGATCTTGTTGCAGCCAAGCGGCGACGGGCATGGCAAAGCCGGCCTTTTTCCTTTGCAGGATGGCGGGAGGGAGGTCGTTCCTCAGCGCCTCTTTGAGAATCAGCTTGGTCTGACGACCCCGAAGTTTGTAGTCGGCTCGGAGGGAGAAAGCGTGGGTGACCAGGTCAATGTCGAGGAAGGGCACGCGAACCTCAAGGGAGTGGGCCATGCTGGCGCGGTCCACCTTCATGAGAACACATTCCTGAAGGTAGAGTTTGGTGCAGAGGTAAAAGATTCGCTCCAACCCGCCGGAAAGGCCGCTGCGGTAGGCCAATCGGGTGACATCCTCAAAGGCGTTGTGTCGGTGCAGTTCGCTGCGGACTTCGGGAGCCAGGAGATCGCGACGCTCGGCATTGCCGCAGGCTCCCATCCAGAGCAGAAATCGAATTTCCGCCGGGAGTCCCAAACCTTTGAGAAACTGGGCGAGGAGGAACGGGATGCTCTTATAGTTGTGGGAAACGGGCATCCGTTGGATGAGGTGGTTGATGGCATCGCGGACTCCCACCGGAAGAAAGGAGAGACGCTCCATCAAGAGGTGGGCCTGAAAAGTGGGGTACCCGGCAAAAAGTTCGTCGCCCCCATCGCCCCCCAGAACGGTTTTCACCTTGGAGGCGGCAAGCCGGGAAAGGAACCACGTGGGGACGAGGGAGGCATCGCCCAGGGGTTCATCCAATCCGCGGTAAATCTTGGGGAGGGCACCGACCACATCGGTCGGAGTCAGGGTCTGATGGTGGTGCTCGGTGCCGACTTTCCGGGCAACCATTTCAGCGTAGGGAAGTTCGTTGTAGGAGGCCTCCTGAAAACCGATGGAAAAGGAGTGGAGTTTTTTTCCCGCCAAAGGGGCGGCCAAAGCGGCCACGGCACTGGAGTCAATGCCGCCGCTCAGAAGAATGCCGACCTCGACATCGCTCCGAAGTTGGTAGCGAACAGCCTCCTGCAGAAGGTCGCGGGTGGCCTCGGCAGATTCGTCAAAGGTCCCCGCCCCGACTGGGTTGTCCTCAATCGGCAGATCCCAAAAATATTCGGTGCGGCGACCGGCAGGGGACCAGATCACCATCTGGCCGGGCTCCAGTTTACGCACTCCCGCATAGGCGGTGGAGGGTGCGGGAATGTAGCCGAAGGCTAGATACTTGTTGATGGAGGCGGGATCGAGTCCGGGCCGAAAACCCGGATAGCGGAGAAGGGAGCGAAGCTCCGACGCAAAAAGAAGCTCTCCCCGATGGTTCGCGTAATAGAGGGGTTTAATCCCCAAGGGATCACGGGCAAGAGTGAGGCGTTTTTCTCGGGCATCCCAGATGGCGAAGGCAAACATACCATTGAGGCGGGGGAGGCAGTCAGCGCCGTCCTCGGCCCAGGCTTGGAGGAGAACTTCCGTATCGGATTGGGTTTGAAACACGACTCCCCGTGCCTCCAGATCCCGCCGAAGTTCCACGTAGTTGTAAATTTCCCCGTTAAAGACGATGTGCCATCGACCATCGGCGGAAGACATGGGTTGGCCACCGCCGGCGAGGTCGAGAATGCTTAGGCGGCGGTGTCCCAAACGGACGGCAGGATCGGTGTAGGCGCCCTCCGCATCCGGTCCCCGGTGGGAGAGTGCGCGGGTCATGCCGGAAAGGGCCATGTCCGGTTTCTCCGGTTGATGGCGATGCGTGGTGAATCCGGCAATGCCGCACATAAGTCTCCAGACTCGATCACCCGGGCCGTAGTTTCAAGCTAGGACGGGGGCGGGTTAAGGCTGAAGATTAGGATTAAGTTTCAGGAAAGGTCGCGTAGGGTATCCCCTCATGGGATATGAGATCGCGAAGAAAGACCGCTGGGGGTTGTTGATATTTGCCGCCCTGGTGGCGTTTCCGTTTCTCGGGTCTTTTGGATTATTGGAGCCGGACGAGGGACGATTTGCCCAGATCGGCCGGGAGATGATGGCGGGCGGGGATTTTCTGGTGCCCCGGCTTAATGGGATCGAGCAATTCTACAAGCCGCCGCTGGTCTACTGGATCAATGCCATCGGCTATCGGGTCTTGGGAATCTCGGAGTGGACCGCCCGGTTGCCCTCCGCTTTGGCTTTTTTCGGCACGATCTGGTTGACGGGCTGGCTGGGGTGGAGGCTGAGGGGGCGTAGGGCGGGGTGGGTGGCCGCCCTGATTCTGGCCTCCATGCTTGAGCCCTACGCTCTTGGTCGGCAGATCACCTTGGATACCACCCTGACTTTCTGGGTCACAGCGGCTCTAGCCTGCCTGGTTCGTGTGGCCAACGGAGATCAGGCCAAGAAATCGGGTTTTCTTTTTTTTCTTTGTCTCGGGCTTGGGTTTTTGGCGAAAGGCCCGATGGCCTGGGTGGTTCCCATGACAGCTGCGTTGGCTTGGACGGTGGCCTTGCGGGCCGAGGGTCAAAGACTGGGACTTCCGTGGATGAAGGGGCTGCTCTTGATGGCGGGCGTTTCCCTGAGCTGGTTTCTGGCAGTGTGCTGGAAATATCCAGAACTTTGGAAATATTTTCTCGGTTACGAGTTGGTGGAGAGGTTTGCGAGCACCACCCACGGCCGATCCAAGCCGTTCTGGTTTTTCTTTCCGATTCTGGCTGTGGGAACGATCCCTTGGACCGGTTTTTTGCCCGGATTGGCCGGCGCGACGTGGCACAAGTTTCGAAATCGGTCCCTCTCTCCCGCCCAATGGGCTTTGGGTGCGGCGGTGGTTGTCCCCTTTGTGGTTGTGAGTTGTAGCGGATCCAAGCTCCTGACCTACATTCTGCCCATCTATCCATTCTTATCCCTGGCCCTGGCTTTCTGGCTGGAAAAGGGCGGGATGGGGATTTGGGGAAAAATCGGCTGGGGAACGGCTTGGGGCACGCTGCTTGTTTTCAGTCCAGTGCTCTGGGCGATCCAATTCTTTTGGTCGGAGGCCGCAGGGATTGCTCCCTCCTTCCCGTATTTGATTGGGGTGCTTATCGCTGTGGTTGGCACGGGGTCGGTCGTATGGGTTAAGAGGAGAAAACCTTTCGCTTGTGCGGGGGGATTGGCCTTGGCGGCCATTTTGGTATGGCACGGGGCCTGTTTGGAAATGGAGCGAATCAACGATCTCCTGGGAAGGCAGGCGAGCGTTCGACCGTTGGCCCTCTTGGTGGAAAAACACCAACCGGAGAGGCTTTTTATCTACCGGGCGCGCGCGGCAGGACTTCTCTTTGTTACGGACCGAAAAGTATGGATCAACCGGGCGGATGCGGATGTCGTGGTCGAACCTTCCGTGGAAGCCCAGGGAAGATTTTTCAACAAACCGGAGGAGCTAAGGCAAGGACTCAGTCAGGGGCAACGGGTCGAGGGAATCACCCTGCGGCATATTTTTCGTGAGGAGTTTGATCCGTCGCGGTGGGAGGTGGTGGGAAGGTCGGGGGAGTTTCTGCTGATCCGGGCCTATGGGGCGGGGATCTAGAGCTACCGGTGGAGGGGGTCGAACCCACACGCCCTTGCGGGCAACGGATTTTGAGTCCGTCGCGTCTGCCAGTTCCGCCACACCGGCTTGAGTGGGAAATCATCGTCGATCGGGAGGGGGTGTGACAAGGGGTTTTCCAGATGGAGAACCGGAGGTAGCCTGAGGGAGTGAAGGTCAGACCCTATGCCATCGGGGCAGGAATCTTGCTTCTGCTTTTGCTTGGGTTCGTGCTGGAACCCTCGGTCTGGTTGAGGGGGGGGCGCCGCGGTGGAGAGTCCGCAGACAGGGAATCCGTGATGCCCGACCTCCGTCCCAAATCCAAGAGGCCATCTGGGGAGACCCATTCGGAGAATCCAAAATCCGGAAAAAAGGATTTTGACGGAACGATGGAGACGGGTTCGGGTCGTGAGATCCCCGGAGAGAAGGTTCTGCTTTTCCGGGATGCAGCTGCTTTTCAACAATTTTTGGGTTCCGCCCCGGCGGGAGTGATTTTGGGAAGAATCGATGGACTTCGGGCTGTACGGGTGCGTGATGGGAACTGGTTGAATTCCCTGGCGGCCAGCGGAGACATGACCAAGGGGAACAATTATTACGTGCAGGTGCCCCAGGTTCCGCTGGAAGCCAGAACCATGGGGGATGCGGTGTACCGGGTCGTGGGAACCAAGGCTTTGGACCTGATGGGAGCCGAAGATGTTTCTCCGGGGTGGGGAAAAAACATTCAAGTGGCGTTGCTCGACACCGATGTGAGCGAGGCGGAGACGCTCTTGGGAACGGAGGCCGGCCATGGAACCTCGATGATGTCTTTGATTTCCGGAGCTTCCGGATCCGTCCAAGGAGCAGCCCCGGCAGCCAAGGTAAAGAACATTCCCGTCCTGGACGGTGAGGGGAGGGGGGACTGTTTCACTCTCGCCCAAGCGATCGTGCAGGCGGCGGATGGAGGGGCTCAGGTCATCAACATGAGCTTGGGATCAGATGGGGACAGTCCGGTGGTTCGGGCGGCGGTGGCCTACGCCCTATCCAAGAATGTGGCGTTGGTGGCGGCAGCGGGCAACGACGCGGTGAACCGGGTCAGTTATCCGGCCGCCTATGAAGGGGTCTTGGCGGTTGCGGCCGTGGATGGGGACCGGCAACAGCTCTATTTCTCGAATCGCGGAGCTTCGGTGGGGGTGGCGGCTCCGGGCTTTGCCGTCGTGGCCGATTGGCCGGGCGGGAAAAAAGTTGAAGTCAGCGGGACCTCGGCCTCGACTGCATTGGTGAGCGGGGTGGTGGCAGCCCTTCTCTCCAAAGAGCCGGGATTAACGGGGACGAGAGCGATTGAGCTTTTGCGTCAATATGCGGACGACACCGGACCCGTGGGAAAAGATGACGAGACCGGTTACGGGGTGGTGGATCTGCAGCGGGTCCTTCAGCGAAACCAGAGGGGGATCGTGGATTTGGCCGTGGCCGGCGTCAAACTGGATCCGGCGGGCAAAATCACGGTGGCGGTTCAGAACCGGGGAACGGAAACGGTGAACTCCCCGGTTTTGGAGATCGGCGTGGGTGGGGGTTCCCGTAAATTTTACCCGGGCTCGCTCGCCCCCGGGCAAACGATGTCGGAATCCATTCAGTTTGATCCCGTGCGGGCCAGACAGGAGGGGGGCATTGCGGCTTTTGCCTCCATTCAGGCTCCGCGGGGAGCCGACCAAAAATCCTCCAACGATCTCTGGTCGGGGTATTTCAAGATATCCAAGTAATGGCAGGGCAAATGCCGAAGAATTGCCAACTCGGTCATGGATGGGTTAGGCTTTCCCTATGGAAACGGAAGATATCTCCTACGTAATCCGCTGCATCGGAGCGATCGCCTCCCTTTTGGGCCTTGCGGGGGCGGTTTTTACCTACTGTCTGCTGTTGGAGCTTCCGATTTTCACGAATCTTTTGATTCGTCTCGGGCTCCATTAATCAGCCGGTCGGCCTACCGGATTCCTCCTCCAACTCCTCCCGAATTTTGCGGCTCAGTCTGGGGCGGACAAATCCGTACAGCAGGTATGCGGTGAAGAGAAAGGCCAGCGAGTAGCGGTAGGTCATGCCGACCAAAGCCAAGGTGGCGACGATCAGAAGCACACGAGAAACGGGTTTTTGGGTGCGCCAATCGATGGTTTTGAAGCTGGGATAACTGACTCGGCTGAACATCATGAAACTTAGAAAGAGAAGAAGACCGGCCAAAAGATACTTCCAATCCCCGATGACCCGGTCGGATTCGTAGTACTGCAATAGGAGGAGGGTGACGGAGGCCACCAAGCCCGCGGCGGCAGGAATAGGGAAGCCGGTGAAGTCCTTGGAGCGGTTGGCTGGGGTTGGTTGGAGGGCCAGGGCGTTGAACCGGGCCAGGCGCATGGCTCCGCAAGCCAGATAAATGAAAGCGATCATCCAGCCCAAACGGGCCGGGAGTTCAGCCAGCACGATCTTAAAGACCAAGAGAGCAGGAGCGATGCCAAAGGAAATGACATCGGCCAGGGAGTCGAATTCGCGACCGAAAGCGCTTTCGTGGCCGCCCAGACGGGCGACCCGGCCGTCCAAGATGTCGAAGATGAAGGCGCCGAGGATCCAGAGGAGACTGGTTTCATAGTGTTGGATCCAGGCCGCATCGTCCGAAGCTTGAAGGAGGCTGCCTTGGATGATCTGTAGCACGGCCATGAAACCGCAGAAGAGGTTTCCTGCGGTCATGAGGCTGGGCAAAAGATAGGCAGCCCCCTTGGGAGCCTTGAGCAGGGGTTTATTTTTTAGGCGGGCCATGTGGCGATGATCGTTTCGCCCCCCACCACCCTTTGGCCGGGTTGGACCTTGGGGGTGCAGGAGGCGGGAAAGTAGAGGTCGGTGCGGGATCCGAAGCGGATCATGCCGAAACGTTCGCCAGTTTGGACGGTGTCGCCGGGTTTCTTCCATCCGACAATCCGTCGGGCGATCAGGCCGGCAATCTGGCGGATGAGCACGGTTCCACGGGAGGTTTGGAGCCACCAGGTTTGGTTTTCATTGCGGAGGTCGACCTCCAGATGGCGGGCATCGAGAAACTCGCCCGCGGAGTAGTGGGTTTTCTTCATGGTGCCCGCGTAGGGGCTACGGTTTACGTGGACATCGAGCACGGACAGGAAGATGCCCACCCGCCGGAACTTTCCCTGACCAAAACAGGGGTCCTCCGCTTCGTCGACGCAGATGACTTTGCCGTCGGCGGGACTTACCAAAGCCAGGGGATCCGACGGGGGGGTGCGCTCGGGATCGCGAAAGAAAAGCAACAAGCCGGCAAGAAGCAGGAAGGAGAAGGCGGCAGGCGTCCACCAACCCAGCCAAAGGGACGCTCCCAAAAGGGCGGCGGCAACGATAAGGAAGGGTCTTGCTTCACGTAGAGCCATCGTCGATTTTTAGGGGGAAAGCCTCCCACTTGAAAGCCGTTTGCGAAGAACTTGTCTGGTGCCCGGCGGATCCTAAATCTGCTGCCCCGGTCACTTATTCCCGCTCGATCACCTTGGTTTTGACCCATGACTGCCCCTGGCACTGCGGTTACTGCGGGTTTCGTTCGGATCAGGAGGGCCTCATTTCGGAGGCGGAGATCGACCGGGTGATTACGGTCGCGGTTCAAGGAGGGGCGCGCGAGGTGTTGATGATTTCGGGGGAACGCCCGGGGAGCATGCCGCACATCGCACAGGAACTGGCCCGCCGGGGGTATCCGGATTTTTGGGGGATGGCGGAGAGCGTGGCGGAACGATGCCGCCGGGTCGGTTTGTTTCCCCACGGCAATTTTGGCCGGATGACAGAGGGGGAGTTACGGCGATTGCGCCCGGCTTTTGTCTCCATGGGGATGATGTTGGAGAGCGTGTGGGATGAACCCAAGATGGCTCCGGAAAAAAAAGCGGTGGGAAGAATTGCCGGGATTGAGGCGGCGGGTCGGGCCAAGATTCCCTTCACCAGCGGTATTTTGGTGGGGTGGGGAGAAAGCCAACCTTCCCGTCTTCGCTCGTTGCGGGTTTTGGCGGAACTGCACGCCACCTACGGCCACCTGCAGGAGATTTTAATTCAGCGTTACGTTCCCAATGGGGGATCCCGCTGGCCCGCGAGTCCCGGTCCCACCTTGGCGGAATATCGGGAAATGGTTTTGGCGTGGAGGGAGTGGGCTCCGGGCGTGGCGATTCAGATCCCCCCGAATCTCGAGCCAAGTTGGGAGTCTCTGCTACCCTGGCTGGATGATTTAGGTGGAATTTCTTGGGCGCGGGACGAAGTGAATCCGGCCAGGCCCTGGGCCCAATGGGAACAATATGAAAAAGCCTGCGCGCGCGCGGGAAGAAAGTTGATCGAGCGACTGCCCGTTTATGCCAGCCACCAATCAGCGGAATGGCTCGATCCGAACTGGGGCAGAGCCGTTCGGGATTTTTATGAAAGGGCGGCAGCATGAAGGATCCTTGGAAAATGCATTTGGCCGAACTGACGGCGGAGGCCGAGACCAAGAACCAAAGGCAAAACGGAGATGTCGTGACGTATGTGGTCAACCGCAACGCCAATTTCACCAGAATCTGCAATGTGGGGTGTTCGTTTTGCGGGTTCGGGCGGAGACCAGGAACCGCGGGAGCCACCTCGGACCGGATCGACGAAGTGGTGGCCCGCGTGGGGCAAACCCCATGGGTGACCGAGGTTTGTTTACAGGGTGGAATTGATCCGGATCTAAAGCCGCAATACTACCTCGATCTGGCCCGGGCCCTTCGGGAAGCGTTTCCGGGGATGCATCTGCACGCTTTCTCACCCATGGAGATTGACTCGCTCTGCGAAAAAGCCGGATGTGAACCGGAGGCGATGGTGGCAAAATTACGGGCCGTGGGAGTGGGATCGATTCCCGGCACGGCAGCCGAGATTCTGGTGGATGAGGTTCGCCGAAAAATCTCCCGCAATAAACTTCCGGTTGAGCGTTGGGTGAGAATTGTGCAAGCGGCTCACCGGGCCGGCATGCCCTCCAGCGCGACGATCCTTTTTGGGCATGTGGAAAGCTGGACCGACATCCGAGCTCATTTTGAAGTTCTGCGTAAGATCCAGGAGGAAACAGGGGGATTCACCGAGTTGGTTCCCTTGGCCTTCATTCCCTACCAGAATCGCCTTGGGCGTTTGCTGGCCAGGAAGTGGGGCGGAATGGAGCGTTT
>Ga0214923_10008928_pt1 | contig 10533 bp, 5 predicted proteins | sample LL1510_MetaG_FD_177993 | JGI IMG/M metagenome (GOLD analysis project Ga0214923, IMG submission 177993) | Freshwater microbial communities from Lake Lanier, Atlanta, Georgia, United States - LL-1510 | ecosystem: Environmental > Aquatic > Freshwater > Lake | place: USA: Georgia | collected 2015-10-15
AAATTATCATCACCATCAGTCATGGATATTTTTTTACCATTATTATTTTCATAAGATTGATAATCAACATTATAGTCATTAGTAAAGTAACCATCAGTAAATACAAATTCAATAGCTACTTTTTTAATATCATTAACATTATCAATATTACCAAAAAGACCTTCACCTGCAAGAGGGTCATTTTTCATAACAAAATGAACTGTAATTTTCATTTGGTCAGTTACAGTTTTAACTATTTTTTGTAATACAAATGAAACAATATATTTAGTTTCTGCTTCAGTATATTCTTGTTTCATTTCAGTTAAAGCAATTAATTTAACTGGAGAATTTTTAGGAATATCAGGATACAAATTATAATCTACACCAATATCTCTATAAAATTTCTTTATACCTCTATCATCAACATATTTTTTTAATTGAGAAGTCATAGGTAGATAATTATTATAATCATTTATAACTTCATAAGAATCGGGTAAATCTTTTAAAATTTTATTTAATCTATTTACAAAGCCACCAACAAGTTTTACGACTATTAACGGGGGAGCGATTTTAGGATCATATAAGGTTGTAGTAACTGGTAAAGTCTGTAAATTAAATACAATCTTCTGATCTGGACATAACATATTTAAAGCTGTTAATACATCTCTATAAGAATCATTAAATTGAGTGGAAACAAAAAATTTATTTAATTTAATTTTATTAGGAGAACATTCTTGATTCTTCTTTCTGAGTGTCTTTAACATATCTATATCTTCAAATATTCTATTTTTCTTATTATTATAAAAATCTCTTGCCATTCTATTTTTTTTATATAATATAGAAGAAGATGCTGGACTATTGCTATAACCTTCAACTGGTATATCATTTACATATTTATCTTGATCCGCAAATGTTTTTTGACTAACACCTTCAACAAAAGGATTTGTTATATTTATATATTTTTCTGGTTTAACTGATTTATCATTATTTTTATTTTGAGAAAATAAATATATTACAACAATTACACAAATTATAATTAATATTTCGTTCATATTATAATTTATAATTATAAAATATATTTTATACTTAAAATTTAATAAATATAAAACTTTTATACCAAACTTTCTAAAACACTATATCTATCTTTTATTTTATTTTCTATATCATCATAATTTGAATATAAATCAAACATACCTTCTTCGTCTACTATTTCATCACCTAAATCTTGTGCATTAAGTTCTTCTATATCATCTTCAATTTCATCCATTATTTTATCTTTTTCTTCATCATTATCTACATCATTAAGATTATGTTGATCACCATAATAATCAACTGCATCAACGAATAAAGATTTACTTTGTGTTTCTATATAGAATTCAGAACTATATAAGATTTGATTAAAATGATCTACATCTTTATCAAAAATAGCAACATCAAGATTATATAAATCAAATAATTTATTTATTATTTCTAACATAAATAAACATATATTTGTTTTAATAGTTTTATTATCATTATATGATAATATTCTAACAAATTCATCAGTTATATAATTTAATATCATATTACTATTAAAATCTTTTTTAATAAAATATGTAAATTCTGTAAATAAATTAAACTTTAGATTTTCTTTTATATTTGTATATGGTAAATAATCTATAATAGTATTCATATACTTTAAAAATTGGTGTACATCAATTTTTGAATTATTTTTTTTTGTATCTTTTTTTGTATCTTTTTTATCTACTATAGTAGTTATATTTGATTCAAATTTTTTTAAATACTTATTATAAACTATATCAAGAGGATTATTAACAACTTCAAATTCTTCTATTTGATATGAATTTAAATCTAGATTAGTTTCAGGATTATTTATTAGTTTTATATTATATTTAAAATTAATTCTATTAATAAATTTAATCAATTCATAACCTAATTTTTTTAAATACACAGATCTTCTATAACATACTTTATTAACATAATCAGACATATTAAATGATTCTTTTAATTCATTTATTTTATCACTTGAATAACCCATCATTTCAGGATAAAAATCTCTAATATCAACATATTGTCTAGTAAAACCAAACATTAAAAATAAATTTTTTATACTATAACTTGTTTTAATTTTACTAAATGGTTTTTCATTCAAATGATAATCTTTATTAATTTCTCTATAACCTAATAAATATTTTTTATGTAAATCATAAAAAACTTCATATTTTGTATTTTTTTGAATTGTAAAAACTAATACATCTCTTTTATAAAATGTATGGTTTTCTATAATTCTAAATTTATTATCTTTATCATATATTTGTATTTTTTCATCTAATTTAACACCATTATAATCATGATCTATTATAAAAATATTATTTGTTAAATTATGCATTTCATCACCGATTAATATATCAACACCTAATAACTTTTGTATATTATCAAGTAAAATATTTAATGAAATATTGATATCGTTATCATTTTTTTGAAATTTATATGTTAATTTATCAAATATTTTTTTAATATCTTTCTTTTTTTCTTCATTATTAATTACTAATTTTTTTAACATATCTTCAGTAAATAAATTATTTTCCTTTTTAATTTTTTCAATTGTTAAATACATTTTTTCTAAATCACTTTCTTTATAATTAATTACTTGACCTTCTTTATATTTACATTTTTTACATATATTTATATCTTCTTTCGCATTATATTCAAAAGAATGAACAGAACCATCTAAACAATATTTTTTAGCTAATCGTTTATAATAATTATTTACTTGTTCCTTATAAATAAAATTTTTACTATCTTTTATTAATTTTAAATCAGCAACTACATTACAATTTTTACATATTAATTTTTTATCTTTAGCAATAAAATTATGAAATGCACCTTCAATACAATTAGTTAAATTACTTACATCTAGGCTAACTTTGCCATCTGTTATTATTTTTTCATTTTTATAATAGGGAGTATACAATTTTTTAACTAAATATTTTAATGATATTTTTGTAAATAAATCATCATACATAAAATTATTATAAAATAAATTATTAGGTAAGATATCAAATTTATTATTATCAATAATATTAATAGTAGTATCTTTATTTATATTTTCTCCTAAAAACATTTGATCTAATTTTTTAATTATACCTATATCCTGATACATATCTAATTTGATATAATATTTTGTTAATAGAACTTCATAAATATATAATTTATTCTTTTTAAAATAATCTTCATCAACAATTAATAAAGAATTTAATAATTCAATAACTGTATGAATTGCACTTTTTTGAATTATCGGATTAAATTTTTTAACTTTAACATTTTCTTTAGTTAAAGTATCAGCCCATAAATTATATTTTGTTATAAAACAAGTAAATAAATAAATTAGATAACATAAAATAGTATAATTTTTAATAGGTTTTAAATCACCAGATTTATTTACAACTAAATTTATATTTTCAAATAATGAATAACCAATTCTTTTAAATATTGAATAACTACATATTTTATCAAATTTTAATGATAATATTTGAGATTCATTTAATTCTAATATTAATAAAATAACTATATATCCAATAACATTATTATATTTAATAATTTTCTTAAAATCTTTTTCTTTACTTGAATATACAAAAATATTATTATCAAATTCAAAAAAGAATAAATTACTTAAAGTTTTATTTATTCCATATTTTTCTATATTTTTATCTCTTTTACTTAAATAATTATTTTTTAGAAATATATTATGATTTAATATTACATCTACAGCATCTTTCATTACTGTTTTTCTATTACTTCTATTCATATACATATTTCCAGAAAAGCCATGAATATTTAATATTGAACTTATTTTTTCAATTAATTTATCTATATTTCTTATAGCAGTTCTGAATTTTTCATATTCTGGTAAATCTTCAATATTTACATCCATATGTACACTAAATGTAACAAAACTTTGAGATGCATTATCAAACATACCATCATTAATAAATTTCTTTATATCCAATGGTGATTTACAACTTTTACATCTGTATTCAGTTGTTTCTGATATTTCTACATATTGTTGCATAAAACTATATGTTAATTTAGCAAATAATAATTGATTTTCTTTTCTTAATAAAGATATTTGATCCCATGATATATTATGTTGACATCTAGCATTCATATAATCTTTAGCCTCTTCATTTTCATCAATTTCATTATCATAATCTCTAATTAATAATATTTTTTTTTCTTTTAAATTATCTTTATAATCATTAAAAATTTTTATCAATGGTATAGGAGGAATTGGTTTTTTTGGCGCCATAGGTAATTTAATAATATTCCCAAATAGCCCTGGAAATTCATCTTCATATTCATCATATAAATTATTATTTTTTTTTCCTTTTTCATAGTAAATTATATTTTGTAAATTATCAATATCCATAGCAAATAATTGATTATTTAAATCTGGATATTTAAGTAATAATTTATCAAATGAATTTATATAATTAAAAATATATTTTGATTGTTCTTTTAAAATATTATTTTTAAATATATTAATAATAGTTTCTAATGTAAAATCATATAAATATGAAGAAATTATTTTAACTATATCATTTTTTGGCATACTTTCTGAAATATCATAATTTGGTATGAAATATTTATTTTTTTCTAAATCAAATAACCAATAATAATTACTTTCTAGTTTGTTTTTATCTTTAAAAATTGATGATCTAATTTTAGCATCTAATATAGTTGTTATATTTGTTATTGGATTATCTACTGAATCTGATAAATTTATAAAATTTTTATTATTTAAACAATCAATTTCATCATAATTATTTATTATAGCAAATCCTACTATATTAGCAGGTAAATCTGTAGTTATTGTTCGTGTTTGAATTGTTTCAAATTTATTTTTTTTTAAATTATAAAAATTTATATTTCTTAAAGCTATATTTGTATTTTCATCATTAAATATAAATCCATTTTTTTCAAAATCTTTAAATGCTATGTATGGATATTCTCTATAATTTATCAAATCATTAAATAAATCTAAATTTTCTACATTCATTTTAATTATATTTATCATTTTAGATACAATTTTAACATCTTCATATACATTAACGGTTATAGCATTTCTATTTTTTAATGGAACAAATTGTAATTTCTTTATTTCAGATGGATTTCTGTAAAATTCTGAATAAGTATTAATTTTATTGATAATATATTTTATTTTTGTATCATCTTTTTTTTTAGGTGATTCTATTTTATCGGTTTGTTTCTCGTATTTTTCATTATCTTTATGATATAATAAAAAATCATCAACTATTGGAATTACTAATTTTGTATCTAGTAATTTTTGAATTTTAATTTCTAAATTTGAATAATATTTTCTTTTGTCATTTAAATTTTCTGAATAATCTTCGTTTAATAATTTATATATTATATCTGGATAATCCGTTTTTAATTCATTTGGATTTAATATCATTTCTATCGCATCATAATCTACATAAATACTTTGTGGAACTAATACATCAATAAATACATATTCACCTGTACTTATTTCACTATTTTCAATTGTACTAAATATCTCTTTTCTTTCTCCATTATACAATTTTAAATATAATAATGTTTTAATTATATAATGATAAAAAAGATATTTTGATATCATGTCTTTTTTTTCTATCATATTTTTTTCATATAATTCTAAAAAATTATCTATCAAATTATTTTTTAATAAAAAATTATTTAACTCCTCGCTGTAATTTTTTAATATAGTTGTATATTTTGTTAAATCGCTAATTTCTTCATTTTCTTTTTTTACTTCTGTTTCAGATTCTGTATCTGATTCTTTTTCAGTTTCTGAAACTGATTCTGATTCTGATTCTGATTCTGATTCTGATTCTGATTCTGATTCTTTTTTTTTTTCTGATATTTTTTTTATTTCTTTATTTATTTTAGGTTTTACACTATTTTTTTTTTTAAGATTTGTAGTAATAGTTCTAGATAATTTAGATTTATTTTTATCTTTTTTAGTTTGTAAATAAATTTTTTCAATAAGGTCAATAAATTCTTTAATAAGAAATATTATTTTAATAATATTTGAATTGCTATCAGAAGTAAAAAAATTATCTACTTTTATTTCATAATTAGCTTGATTTCTACCAAATTCAATAAGATTATTATTGAATAAATCAAATTTATCTTTATAAATTACACCAATAAAAGTAAAAAAATAATAACAAATATATTTTTTAATAATATTATTAATTAAATCAATATTAGAATTTTTAGTTACAATAGATTTAATTTTATCTTGTGAAATAATACTAAAAGATAAATCAAAAGTTTTATTAATTTCTTTTTGAAATTTAACAAAATTAGTTTCATTGGTTAATGTATCAATATTTATTAATTCTTTAGTTTTTTGGATAATCCAAACAGTAAAATAGTTATTTATTGTTTCATCCCATATTTTATCAATATCATCTATATACATTAATATTAATATAATATATTATATTAATAATAAAATTTTATAAAACCTTATTATTTTTATCTAACAAAAATTATTTTTTCTTACCTTTAGGAACTCCTTTATACAATGTAAGAAATTTATTTTTAAACTCTTCATATAATGAAATACTATCATCTATTGCTTTATTTAAAGCTTTAAATGGTTCAGTTGATTTTTCTGTTTTAATCTTTAAAATTAAATTTTTTTCCATAAAATTTGGTTTTGTAATACCTGAAAATATAACTTCTTTCATATTTTGTAATAAATAATTAATTGGACCTCCGCATGTGTAATCCTCGTTAATTAATTCTAATATTAATGAATTATTTTCCATAATTAAATTTTTGTATTGTTGATTGTTAATATTTTCCTTAATAATCTTTAATTTTTCAATTAAAATTTCACAACCTTTTATTAAAATATTATATTCAGTAATCTGACCACTTGATTCAATGTTAAATATAAATTTATCTTCAGTAATTTCATCATAATAACAACTTGAAGCATTAAATATAGAATTAAATTCACCAACAGCTAATACACCTTTCATAGAACATTCAAACTCTTCTCCAATCCTTAATTGAATAAGTAATATTGGATTTTTTTCTGAATATTTATAACTATTATTTATTTTTTCATTATTTATATTGATTTGTAAATCATTCGTATTAACATTTAATATTTTTTCAGGTCCATCATTTTTAGCCTTTATATAATATTCAATATTCAATGTATCTTCTGGATGTCTTTCAAAATTTTTATCATTAAAATTAACATCTTTATAGTATTTTAAAGGTAAAAAATTTAAAAGTTTCATTTCATCAAGCTTAGTAATTGGTAATTGTGATAATCTTTCACGCATATAAGTATTATCAAAAACAGAATTATTTCTTAAAATATTAATCTTATCTGTATGAAAAGCATATATAGGTATTTGATTTAAACATACTTTACGAAGTGCATTAATAATTGGAAAACTAATATTTTTACCTGATATTTCTAATTTTAAAATAGTTGATTCAAAATCATCAATTGAATTTTCTATTTCCCTTATATTCATATTACTTATATATATATGTATGATTTTATATATATATTTAAATTATCAAATTTTTTATTAAATAGGTTTAAATAATAATAATAATATTATTTATATGAATCAAAATAATCCTAATTTACTATTTTATAGTAAAAAATGTAAAACTTGTGAATTATTTATTAATACTTGCCATAATAATGGAGTTTTAAAATATTTAAAACTTGTTTGTATTGATGATAATATTGGTGCATATTCAGCTAAAGGACTTAAAGTAGTTCCAACCCTTATTATTCAAGGTAATAATACGCCTATTGAAGGTAAAAATGTTTTTGCTTGGCTTGAAAATTTATTAATAAATATTAAAATGAATAATGATCAAGTTAAAAATAACGAACCTGTAGCAACTAATATTGTTAAAAGAAATAAAGAAGAACCTATTATTATAAATAATAGTAATATAAAAAATAATAATATTAAAACAAATAAAAATATTCAAATTACTCAAGAACAAAATATTAATAAACAAAATAATAATCAAAATGGTCCTATTGTTAAAAAATCACCTTTTGGATATTTAAAAGATGAAATGGATGGATTTTCTGATTCATTTGCTTATTTAATGACAGATAATCCATTACCAAAATCATTTACATCTGTAGATAAAGAACAAGCAATTTATACGGCTCCTGAGGGAAATAAATTAGATAAAAGAACACAAGATATGTTAATTAAAACATTAGAATGTGAAAGAATAAATGAAAAGAATGAAATTGAAAAATTGTATGAAATGGAACATTATAATTTACTAAATAAAAAAGATAAATAAAAAGATAAATCTATTATTTAGATATGGAGCAATTAACAATAAAAAAATTTGGTTATTTATCAGATCAATATATTGAATTAATAATAAATTTAATTGATTTTTGTGAAGAAAAAAAAATCTTACCAAAAAAGATTATATTTTTTATATCATCAATTAAAAAAAATTTAAATGAAAATAAATTTGAAATAATTCAAAATAGTTTAAATTATATTTTAGAAAATAAAGAAATAATACTAAATTTTTCATTAGATAGTCTAGATGAAGATAATAATAATAATTATAATAGTTTAAAAAATATTTATCAATTAAAAAATTTAATTAAAAATAATGAAAATGAATTAGAAATAATTAATCTAATTATTGAAATAAAAAAAAATGCTAAAATATTATTAAAAGAAGATGATGTATCTATAATTAAAAATTATATTGAAATAATGATTTTAATATTAGAAAAAATAAAAATACTTTTTTAGTAAAAATGTTTAATTTAATCTTAATAAAAACATTTAAAAAATAATTATATGTTTAACTATATATGGATAATTCTCAAACCCCATCAGATTACAAAACTTATTTTTTTGATAAGTTTGTAAATTTATTTAATTCATTTGTAAGTTTATCATTACAAAAAGTTAATAATAAAGATACTAGAAAAGATTTAGAAAAAATAACTTCTATTCTTTCAAAATTAGATTTTGAAAAAGTAATTAAAAAAGTTTCTAGTAATTCTAAATTACAAGAAAATTTAATGTTTTTAGCTAATAATAATTATTCTGATGAAGTTTTAAATAAATTACTTGAAAAAAATGATAAATGTTGGACATTATTACCTGCTCTTAATATTGATAAAATATTCTTATTTTCATCTATTGAAGATAGAAAAGAATTATATAAAGAGTTAAATGCTTTACATATTAGTGCTTTTACTTATACTAAAGTTATTGAAAGTATTAATTCTAGTAATACTGCTGATGGATTTAATCCTTTTGAAACAGTTGGAAATGTTACTGATAATATGGATATTAAAACTTTATATGATGGAGTTGAAGTTAAGAATTTATCTGCTTATGAAATGTTGATGGAAACTATTGTAAATCAACAAATGAATGATAAAATGTCAAATTATATGGATAATATTAAAGAAGATGATGTTAATACAGCAGCTCATAAATTAAATGATGTTTTACATAGTGATACGTTTAAGGGTACACAACAAACAGGAACTATTCTTTCTGAAATGTTAGATAATATTAAACATGAAGTTATTGATATGAAGAATAAACCTCAAGAACAAACTAATGGTAAAAAAGGTGTAGAACAGTTATTAGGTATCGCTCAAAAAGTAGCTAAAGATATGATGCATACTATAAAAGATAAAAATGTTAATGTAATGGATTTATGGGATGCAACAAGTAATTTAGCACAAACAACAACAAATAGCGATGCTCTTAAATATGTAGATTTATTAATTAGATCTAATATTCAAAAGGGATTAGACCAAAATGGTGGTACAGTAGCAGCAACAGAAACAACCAATGAATCAGTTAGTGATAAAAAAAAAAATAAAAAAAATAAATAAATTAAAATAAATAAAAAATATTTAAATGAGTATAAATATTTTTATTATATAACATGTCAAAAAATCTGTATAGAGTATGTAAAAAAAGTGATTTAGATGAAATTATAAAAAACAATTTTTTTAAACCAATTTGTATAATTTTTACAACTAAAGATACAAATAAAGAATTTGAAGATAATATAGCTGAATTATTTAAAAAATTATCAAAACACAATACATATTGTATGCACTTGTTAATTAATTTAGATAATTTTATTGATAATATTAATTTTTTTGGTGAAATGCGATTGAATTCTCCAAACTTTATAGCATATTTTAAAGGAAAACAAATATCAAGTTTTTCTAATACACAAAATAATAAAGATTTATTCTTAACATCAACTAAAGATATCATCAATAAAATTAATGCATCTTATGTTCAAAAATTAGTTGTATCTTTTAATCAAGATGAACATGAAAAAGAAGAATCTAAAGTAAATAAAGAAAAAAATAAAAATAATGATAAAGAAGATGAAGAAGATGATGATAAAGAAGATGATGATAAAAAAGATGAAGATGATAATGAAGATGATGATAATAATGAAGAGGAAAAAGAAGAAGACGAA
>Ga0214923_10008929_pt1 | contig 10532 bp, 5 predicted proteins | sample LL1510_MetaG_FD_177993 | JGI IMG/M metagenome (GOLD analysis project Ga0214923, IMG submission 177993) | Freshwater microbial communities from Lake Lanier, Atlanta, Georgia, United States - LL-1510 | ecosystem: Environmental > Aquatic > Freshwater > Lake | place: USA: Georgia | collected 2015-10-15
CAAAGCTGGGGTTATCACCACTGTCGATGTCGGTGACGCTGAGCAGACCGTTGACGGCCTGTGGGCCCTGGTCTTCTGTGATGGCGCCGGTGCGCACACCACTGATCACCGCCGCATCGTCGGTGCCGTTGATCTGAATGGTCAGCGGCTTGGGTGTTCCATCGGCCGAGAGCACGGTGAACGGTTCATCCACCCGCTGGCCGTTGTTCAGCCCCTGGACCTTGCTGTTGTCGAGGTCGTAAGTCCAGCTGCCATCGGCGTTGACATGCAAAGTGCCGTATTGGCCGATGTGATCACCAGCCTGGAAGCTGGCTTGGTTGGCATCGGGGTCAACGATGCTCAGCTGACCAGAAACCTGCAGGCTCCGATCTTCCGTAACGGAGCCGGTGCTGGTGCCGCTGATCAGAGCGCGGTCGTTGGTGCCGGTGAGATCAAGGGCGAGGGTTTGAGAGCTGACGCCGCCATTGCCATCGCTCACCTGCAAGGGGATCAGCAGCTGCTGATGATCACCGGCGCGCAGCGCGTTGTATGCGGGATCCTGCGGATCAAAGGTCCAATGGCCATCGCTCTGGATGGAGAAACCAGCGGGAAGTTGAACGCCTGCAGCGGCGGAGTAGGTGAGTTTGTCGTTGGTGTCCGGGTCAATGGCGCTGAGCTGGCCGTTGATCGGTGCATCCCCTTCTGTGGCGGTGCGCTGTCCGATCGCCGCCAGGATGGGTGCGTCATTGGTGCCGTGGAGCTCAAGGCTCACCTGGGTGGTGGTGGAGCCGCCATGACCATCACTCACGACCACCGGCAGCACCAGGGTGCGTGTTTCACCGACACCGAGGCTGTTGTACGCCGGGTGATTGGTGTCGATCGAGACCAGGCCCGTGGCGGGATCGAGGCTCACGCCGACCGGCAGAGGCACACCGCTTTGGCTGGCGTAGGTGAGGGTGTCTGTGGTGTCGACATCGGTGGCGAGCACCTGCACCGAATGCACACCACTGCCCTCATCCACCGGCAGGGGTGGGCGCACGGTGACGACCGGTGCGTCGTTGTTGCCGTCGATGCGGACGGAGAGCAGCGATTGCACGGCGGTGCCGCGCTCATCCACCACCTGCACAGGGATCTGCAGATCGCGGTGCTCGCCGACGGCCAGCGACTGGAACTGGGGCTGCGACGGATCGACCCGCACGCTGCCGTCGGGAGCGATCGAGACGCCAGGCACACCAGGGGTGCCGGGAATGGTTTCGTAGTGGAGGGATTGGGCGTCAACATCGGTGGCCACCAGCCGACCGGTGACGATGCCGCCGTCTTCTTTGGCGGTGAGGCTGACGGCGGGGATGACGGAGCGATCGTCGGTGCCGGTGACGGTGATCGACACCGAACCACTCACCGATTCGCCCTGGGCATTGGTGGTGCGCAGCGGGAAGGTCTCAACGACCTGCTGGCCCTCTTTGAGAGCCTGTGTTTTCTGTGGATCGGCGCTGTATTGCCAGTGGCCGTCAGCCTGAAGCGAGAAGGTGCCGTAGGTGCCGGCCAGCGTCTCTCCCACAAAGCTGGGGTTATCACCACTGTCGATGTCGGTGACGCTGAGCAGACCGTTGACGGCCTGTGGGCCCTGGTCTTCTGTGATGGCGCCGGTGCGCACACCACTGATCACCGCCGCATCGTCGGTGCCCTGCACCGCCACATGGATGGGCACCGACAGCTGTTTGCCGGTGGCATCGGTGAGGCGCGGATAGAACACCTCGGTGAAGCTGTCGCCGTTGTTGAGGTGTTGAACCGAAAAGGGGTCGTTGGCTGGGGCGTTGTGAACCGTGTAGACCCAGTGGCCATCCACCTGCAGCTGCAGGTCGCCGTAGCGGCCGGGGATGGTTTCTGGAATGAACCGGCCCTGGATGCCGCCATGGATCAGCAGCTGCCCCATCGCCTGCAGCTTGCTGTCCTCAATCACCACACCCTGGTCGTTGCCATCCGCCGATAGCGCTGGCGGTTCCGACGATGGGGAGGGGGTTGATGGAGCTCCACCAGCAATCACCACACCCTGGTCGTTGCCATCCGCCGATAGCGCTGGCGGTTCCGACGATGGGGAGGGGGTTGATGGAGCTCCACCAGCACCTGCAGCCGTTGAGACCCCCGCAGGGCCACCATTGAGATCGAGCGGCTTATTGGTCAGATCAGCGCTGCCATTGCTCCCGAGCGCTTGATCCGCAGGGGCGCCCGAGCCCGATTTCAGCTCGGCGATGCTGAGGGCCGGCAAGGGATCACTGCTCAGGGCCGGCCCACCTGGCGCATTCCCGCCAAGGTTCTGGCTCTCAACAGCCAGGCCGGCTGCACTCTGGGTGCCGCCAGTGGCCGCACCAAGCCCTGCCGCATCCTGCGGTGCCCCGCTGGCAACGGCCTTCTCTTGGGATGCTTCGTAGCGCTCACCGGCATCGGCGGCGAGATTTTCCACCCGTAGGAGGCGCCGCAGGCGATCGGCTGCGCGCTGCGCCAGGGAGCGCTCTACGCCGCTGGGAGCCTGTTGATCACCCGTTCCGTTGCCGTTCTCAGCTGCCATTGACACTGGAGATGCCTACCTGATCCAAACGGTAGTTGCCGTTTCAAAGCACAGCATCCCCCGTCCAGGGGAGATGCCCAAAGCGTTAACAACCTATACATTTGGGCGACAGCCAATGGCCCAAGACGAGGCGCAGATCACCTTGCGTTTAGAGAACAAACACCAACTGTTTGCAGCGGCCAGCGGCGCCCCCGACCTCGCCAGCCCTGTGGTTCGCACGGTGATCGCCGCCAGCGTGGCGATCAATCTGCTGGTGCTTGCTGTTCCTCTCTATATCAATCGCATCTACAGCTCAGTGTTGCCCCAGAAAGCTGGAGACAGCCTTTTGGTCATCACCCTGCTCCTCCTGGCGGTGCTGGTGGTGGATGTGATGCTCAAAACAGGGCGGGCCTGGGTGCTCAGCTGGCTGGGGGCCTCACAGGAACATCAGCTGCGGCTCGGTGCGATTCGATCCCTGCTGGCCACTCGCTTGGGCGACGCGGAAGCCGCCTCCGTGGACACCAGGCTTGATCAGCTGCGATCGGCGGCTCAGCTCCGCAGCCTGTTTGAGCAGCAATGGCTGGTGCGGCGCATCGATGTGCCCTTTGCCGTTGTTTATCTCCTAGTGTTGGCCTTGATCGGGGGCTGGCTGGTGTTGATCCCCCTGGCTTTGGTGCCGCTGTTTCTCTGGCAGGCCGGCCGCGCATCCAACCGCATGGTGGCGGCCATCCGCCAGAAGCGGCACTTCGAGGTGTTCCGCAACGACGCCACCCTCGCTTGTCTGGAGGGCGCCCCCACCCTAAAAGCGCTGAACCTGGAGGGATTTCTGGTACGCCGCCTGGAGCCAGCCCAGGAGCGCTACGGCCAGTCGGTGTTGGAGCTGGAGGCCAGCACCGCTCAACTGCAGAACATGTCTCAGTTGTTCGCGCAATGGAGCCAACTGCTGATCGTCAGCTTCGGGGGGTGGATGGTGATCAACCAGTCGCTCTCGTCTGGCGAGTTGGCGGCCTGCACCCTGCTGAGTGGGCAGGTCACCCTGCCGTTGAGCAAGTTGCTCACCGCACAGGCCCAACAAACCAGCATCGAACTGGCGACGCAGGACTACGACAGCATCAGGCGCCTCCCCACTGAACCGCATCTGTTGCGTGGTGATGCGGTGCCCGCCGAGGGTGAGCTGACCACCGGTGCACTGCATCTGCCTCAGGGCGCAACAGCTCTCCTGGCTGGAGGGGAACCCCACCAGAGCAGCAGCTTTCTCGCCAGCCTCACGGATCTGGAAGGCGCCATGCCATCCGACCTGCGCTTCGCCGGCCGCTCCACCCAGACGATGGAGCGCACGCTGCTCCGGCAGCGGCTGCGGCTGGTCAAAAACGGCAGCCCCCTGCTGCGGGGAACCCTGCTTGATCACCTCACCTTGTTTCGCTCGGCCGAGTGGGGTGATCGGGCCACCGAGCTGTGCGAACATCATGGCGTGGTCCCTGCGATCCTCAACCTTCCCCGTGGCTATGACACACCCATCGGGGACGGGCAGGAGTTCCCGCTATCCAGCAACCTGGTGTTCAAGCTCCAGGTGATCCAGGCGCTGATGAGCGATCCGGCGGTGTTGCTGGTGGATGGCTCGGCCGTGGATCTTCAGGCTGATCAACTGGCCTGGCTGTTGGGGCTCAACCTCAAGGCCTCCCGCCTGGTGGCGTTGAAGGAGCCCACCAGCCAACCGTTGCCGCAAGGCTGCCAGCAACTGCGCTGGAACGGTGAGCAGCTGGTTGAGGTGGCGGCATGAAACACGATCAAACCCTTCTGGATCAGTTACGGAACAGCCCATCGCAGCAGGCCCGTGTGCTCGCAGGGTTACTCGATGCCCTCCATTGGCCTGGGGAAGGGATTCAACTGCGCAATGCCCTGAGCGGCTCGCCAACGGCGATGGACAGCGCAGATCTGCTCAACAGTCTTCGCAACCTGGGCTATCGCTGGAGCGTTGCCCGCCTCAACGATCCCGCCAACTGGACGGAGCGTGCGTACCCAATCCTCGTCCGCCAGGACGAGGCCGGGGCCCCCTTCCAGTTGGTGGAGACAGCGGAGCAACTCAGGGAGATCTCAACCCACTCGTCGGGGCTGCTGGGATATCGCTTCCACTTCGAACCGGAGCGAGCCGGCGAACAACGCCAATGGTTCCAGGCCCAGGTGATGCGCTTCCGCCGTGGCATTGGCGAGTTGTATGCGGCATCGCTGTTGCTCAACCTGCTGGCCTTGGTGCTGCCGTTCTTCATTCGGGCGGTCTACAACCTCGAGATTCCGGGCGGCCAGGTTGGAGATCTCTTCCTGCTGTTGCCCTTTGCCCTGCTCGCTGTTGGCCTGCAAATCGCCCTGACGCAATGGCGGCAGGCACGCCTAGCCGACTACGGCGCCCAGTTGGACCTGATCCTGGCCACGCGTGTGTTGGGCAAGTTGCTCAGGATGCGCCTGCCTCAGCTGGAGCGTTACTCACCGTTGGCGCTGGCCGGCCGGTTGCGCGGTTATCAGGGTCTGCGCACCTATGTCACCGGCCCCCTGGCGCTTGCAGCCCTGGATCTGCCCTTCATCGTGATCTACCTGGCGGCCATCGCCAGCATGAGCGTTCCCCTCATGGGGCTCACGATCCTGATGGTGGTGCTCTGCTTTGGCGGGGTGTGGGCCGTGGCCTCCGCAGGCCGTGCGGTGCAGGCCCCGCTCAGCCTGAACCCATCTGATCTGGAGCCGATGCTGCTGGATCTGGTCCAGAACTTCGATCAGGTGAAGGCCGCAGGCGCAGAACGGCTCTGGCAGCAGCGTCTTGAGGCCGCATCAGCCGACCAGGCCATGCAGGGCATCGCCGGGGTGCGGCTTCAGCAGCTGATCGGAATCCTCACCGGTGAGTTTTCCCAACTCACCGGTGCCCTGGTGCTAGCGGCCGGCACGGCACTGGCCCTGGCCGGCGATGCCCTCGAGCTGGGCACCCTGATCGCGGCGATGTTCTTTGTCTGGCGCGTGTTCAGGCCGATTCAGGTGGCTTACCAGGCGCTCAGCCGTTGGTCATTGATGCAGCCAACCCTCGAGCAGCTCAACCGCTTCATGGCCAGTTCTGATGTGGAGCCTGACAGTGCGCTCACGCAGCATTGGCTGTTGCCGGATCCCAAAGGCGCTCTGGCGTTCAAGACGGTGAACCTGCGGTTGAACGCTGTTCAAGAAGCAGCGCTCAGCCAGATGAGCTTTCAGATCGCGGCGGGCTCTCTTGCGGTGCTCAGCGGTGTGGAGGGGGCTGGCAGCAGCTCGATTCTCAAGCTGATCGATGGCCAGATTCCCGCTGGCAGCGGGGTGATCACGCTCGATGGTGCCGACCTGCGTCAGTACCCACTGGCTCAGCTGCGCCAGGCGATCGCCTATCTCCCGGAACAAGGGGTCGTGTTCCCAGGCAGCCTGCGGGAAAACCTGCTGCTGGCCAATCCGTTGCTCAGCGATGCAGAGCTGGAAGCCGGCTTGCGCAGGATGGGTGTTGAGGAGTTGCTGGATGGCGCGGGTCTCAACCGGCCCGTGGCCCTGCGCGGTTCGGACGGCCTTCTGCCCCATCAGGTGCAGGCGGTTGCCATTGCCCGCGTCTTGCTCACGGAGCCCGTGGTGCTGCTGTTGGATCACCCCTTCCGGCGACTGGCCGCACCAAACCGTGTGGCATTGCTGCAGGAACTGCAGAACAGGCGTGGCCGCGCCACCACCCTGGTGGCATCCGATTCGCCTGAGCTGCTGACAATCGCCGATCAGATCCTGATCCTGAAAGAAGGCTCATTGGCCTTCAGTGGTACGCCGGCGGAGCTGCTGGCGGCCCAACAACAGGCGCAGGCGGCCATGGCCCAGTCCCGGAGGCAGGTCTCCTAACCACACAAAAGCCCAACACGCCGAAGCACCGTCAAGACCCCACTGTTATCGCCGACTCCATGACCCGCCCTGAGGACCAAAGCAACTCGATCCAGGACAGCAGTGATGGGTCGATCTGGGATCTGCCCAGTGGCACTGGTGAGCGACCTGAGCAGCAGGGGCGCATGGCGGAAGCCCTGTCGCTGGAAGCGGGCCAGGTGCCTCCCAATCTGCTGCGATGGGTGAAAGGCACCACAGCTGTGCTGGCCGGATCGATTGTGGTTTCGGCCATGATTCCCATCCAGGACTATGTGGTTGCGAGCGGTGAAGTTGAGCCGTCAGGTGATGTGCAGAAGGTGCAACATCTTGAAGGTGGCATTGTTCGCGAACAACTCGTGCAGGAGGGCCAGCGGGTTCGTCGCGGTCAGGTCTTGCTGAAACTCGATGAAGGCGAAATTGGATCCCAGGAGCAGCAGACAGCAACGCGGATCACCAACTTGATGCTGGAGCAGCGGGAACTTAGGCGGTCCCTTGGCGAGGAAGCCTTAAATGCATCCAAGGGCACCCCGACCAATCCTGCCTTGGATGTTTCAAGAGCGTACAAGGACGTTCAGGACGAGCGGCGCAAGGAGTACCTGCGTCAACTGGGTTTGGCAAAGGAGCGAATCGCAACCATGCAGGCGAAACGTATCAAGTACCTTGCGGAAGTGGCCATTCTTCGCAAGCAGGTCAAGCCCTATGCGGCTCTAGAACAAGTAGGCGCGATGTCCCATAACGATGTTCTCGAAGCCCAGCGTCGTCAGGCTTCGACTGAAACGCAACTGGCCGAGCTCGATGGCAATATTCGCGAGGCTCAGATTGCCATGTCTGAGATGCATGCAAAGCTCAAGATGGAGACCTACGAGCAATTGGCCAAGGTCACCACAGAAAAAGCTGAACTGCAAAGTGTCCTCGGGCGCCAACGGGGCGAGAGGGAGAGACTCCTGGTGCGCTCACCTGTGGACGGCATTGTGAAGAGCTTCACCATCAAGACGATTGGTGGTGTCATTGCCCCAGGAAGCCAAGTGGCTGAGGTTGTGCCCGTGGGTGAGCGATTGGAAGCCTTCACACGGGTCAAGCCTAAGGACATCGGCAATGTGCGCATTGGTCAAAAAGTCGAGCTCAAGGTTCAGGCTTACGACTACAGCCGCTACGGCTCGATTCCCGGCAAGGTGAAATCGATTTCTGCGGGTACGTTCCAAGATGAAAAAACTGGTGAGCCCTTCTACAAGGTTCGCGTTGTTCTAGATCGTGCTTATGCCGGAAAAGTTGCAGGCAAGAATCTTCTTGTGCCTGGCATGACACTGACTGCAGACATCCTCACCGACCGGACAAACTTGCTGATGTATCTCCTGAGCCCCGTGCGCAAGGGTCTCGGAAGTGCACTGCATGAGCAGTGATGTGAGCCTCAAGCCCTAACGCCCACCGGCGCGGCGGATGTCCTGCTCAAGGCTGCTCTCAATGGTCGATGTCTGATCGTTGATGTAGCGACTGAGCAACAAGCCAATAATCAAGCTGACATAGAGTGTTCCAGCAATACTCAAGCAGACTGTGAAAAACTCTGCAGCTGGCGTTGCTGGAAGCACATCGCCATAGCCGATGCTCCCGAGCGTAACGAAGGAGTAATACGTGAGCCGTTGCACCAACTCCTCCCCAGGCAGCATGGGGCCAAGCTTGAAACTGCCCGGGGCGGCGACCTGAATGAATGTCGCAACCTGACCTGCCGTCAGGCCGAGATGCACGTAGCCAGCGCTACCCAGGCAAAGGCTTCTGGCGTTGATGCCCTCCAGTTGGGAAATCAGCTGAATGATGCGAACGGCAGTGAGTAGATAAAAAGAGCATATGACCGCCAAAATCATCCCGTGCCAACCCCCAAAAGCATTGCGGCCGGATAAGAACGGCAGCCACATGGCGATGGCCGCCAGCAGGCCCAGCCATCGATAGAGACGCTCTCCGCCCACCAAGAACAGGGCATGCCGATGAAGCTGTGACATGGAAGGCATGATGCGAATCGACTGCAGCACCAGAAGATTGGTGGTCAGCGGCAGCAGCATCCGCTGCAGGAGATTGCCCTCAAGCTCGGTGAAGGGGAGGATCAAGATTGGTAGCAAGGTCGCCACCAGAAAACCCGGGAATCTCTTTTGTGATTGCCCTGCCAGCGAATTGACCGATTGTGCTGGTGCCATCAGCGTTGCACCTCCTTGTTGGCACCTTGAAGCAGAATCTTTGTGCGATAGTCAATGTAACGACTGAGTAGCAGACCAATCAGCAAGCTCACATACAGGGTGCTGGCAATGCTTGTGAGAACCACATATGTTTCACCAATGGGGCTCTCCGGCACCACATCGCCGTAGCCAAGCGTGCCTATGGTCTCAAACGCAAAATACGACAGCCTCGCAACCAGTTCTTCGCGGCTCCCCATGGTTCCCAGGCGAAAACTATCAGCATCAACAACCTGCAGAACCGTTGCCAGTTGTCCGCTGGTCAGGCCCATATGGATGTAGCCCGCGGCGGCTAGGCACAGGGTTCGGCCGCTCACCTGTCGGCATGTCGCCAGAACCTGAATGATTCTGCAGGCAGTCATCAAGAAGAACGCAGCGCGGATGCCCACGAATGCGGCACGCAAGAGCCAGGGCACATTGTGACCAATCAGGAATGGTATCCAGACATCAATGGCTCCTAAAAAACCAAGCCAGCGATAGAGAGCATTGATTCGTAGCCTGCCGACTCTTGCCTGCCAATCGGGCAGCGCCCGCAGTGACTGAAGAATCAGCAGGTCAACCGCCACTGGCAAGGCATAGCGCTGCAGAACACCGCCGCTGAGGTCTGCCGTAGGTAAGGCCAGCAAGGGCAGCAGCGTCGCGATCAGGAAGAGCGGGAATTGCGATTCCTTGGCGGCAATCTCCTTCGCCTGCAGCGGTGGCGCGGATAAACGGAGCATGCGGATGGCCATGCCCGCTCAACGGCCAACTCACTGGAGTCTAACGGATTCCTTTGGTTGTGTACAGATGGTTACCTAAGGCCACATACCCTGATCGGCCCTGGGAGATCCAGCGGCGCCGGTTCATCGTTCCGCCTGGCAGATCTGTTCACCACCCGGCTGCAGTGGCGTGGATCCCGTGGGCCCGCTGAATACGGCTGCAAGCCATCACCATCCGGCTGCGTTGTTGGAAGCCTGGCTATGCACCACAGCGCCTGGATTCGGCGCTATTGGTTGCTGCGCTGAGGCAGCCAAGAGAGCCGGTAAAGAATCAAGAAGCCAGTGCGCCGCGGCCACCCTTACCGCTTGCTGTTAGTGCAGATGTACTGATATAATAAGGGGGTGGATCGGGATCTCCCTTGCTCGTTTCGGCCCCCTAATTCACGCCCCCTTTTTCCGCTTCTTTCCTTCTGTGATTCGCCATGGCTTTGTTCTCCCATGCCGCTGCATTGGCGACCCCCAGCGCTCCATGGGCGCCTACCAATCTCTCGGAGCTGCCGGGCCGCACCCATGCATAGCCATCCCAATGCCCGGCTGACACAGAAGAGCCGGCTCCGGCTCATCAATCAACACCTCCAAGACCGTCGTCCCCTGGCTGAGCTGGCTGCAGAAGCAGGGATCAGCCTCCGCTGTGCCTACAAGTGGCTGGCCCGGTTTCGCTCAGGCGGCGCGGCGTCACTGGCGGATCGACGCAGTGTTCGCCGCACCCAGCGTCGGACGCTCGATCCGCAGCAACAGCAGCACGCCGTGGAGCTCCGTCACCAACGCCTCCACCTCCGGCACATCGCCAGGCTGCTGGCCGCTCCCTTCTCCACCGTGGCCAGGGTGCTCAACCGCCTTGGTCTCGGGCGGTTGCGGAATCTCGAGCCCAAACCTCCAGTGCAGCGCTACGAGCGGGAGCATCCAGGAGACCTGATCCATATCGACGTCAAAAAGCTGGCCCGCTTCCGGAAGATCGGTCACCGCATCACCGGCAACCGCCAGCAGGGCCGCTCTGCTGGTGTCGGATACGACCGTGTCCACTTGGCCATCGACGACGCCACCCGGCTGGCCTACGTCGAGGTACTGGCGGACGAGCAGCAGGCCACGGCCATCGGCTTTCTGTGCCGTGCTGTGGCTTGGTTC
>Ga0214923_10008930_pt1 | contig 10531 bp, 9 predicted proteins | sample LL1510_MetaG_FD_177993 | JGI IMG/M metagenome (GOLD analysis project Ga0214923, IMG submission 177993) | Freshwater microbial communities from Lake Lanier, Atlanta, Georgia, United States - LL-1510 | ecosystem: Environmental > Aquatic > Freshwater > Lake | place: USA: Georgia | collected 2015-10-15
TTCGCAATCAACTCCCCCGTCAGGATGAATGCCCGAACGATCCGGCAGGTCGGGTGCCTGGCTCCGATCTCCAGTCGCCACCGCTTCTTCGCTTTGGCGATCGCGGCCTGCCGAGAATCGGCATAGACCGCAATCTCATCGGTGTCCTCTACGGCGTGATCGACCCAATCAACACAAACGGTCCATCGTTTGGCGGGCATCCTCTGTCCTCCATGGGGGTGAGTACAGTGTTGCCGCCTCCACTCGCAATTTGCAAGACCACTCAAAAAACGCCACAATTCCCGGGGAATCGACACCCCCGGGAGGATCGGACATGACGGCGATCAGCGACTTGGCCCTCGGCTCCTACGAAGCCGCGGCGCTCATGGGGGTCCATTTCACGCGGGCCGCCCGCATGTACCAGAGCGGCAAAATCGACGGCCGCGAGTGCCTCCCATCGCAGAATGCCGGCTCTGCGAGGAGGTTCCTGGTGTACTCGGCCCGTTCCTGCAATGACGACTTCCTCAACTACGATCGCGCGCAGGTCGGCAGGCCGCGGGCATGGGTACACCTTCGCGACGAGGCTCTCAAACGGCTCGCAAAGACAAAGCCGGCAATCGCTTACGACGATGCCATCGGCATCGGCGATGCGGCGAAACTGCTGAAGGTGCATCACACGAACGTCTACAAACTCATCGAAGCCGGCAAGATCATCGCCCGCTGCCCGTGGAACCCCCGAAAGGGCGGGGCGAGGATTCTCATCGTCAGCCGCTCGTCGTGCGAAGCCAACCGTCGCGAGGTCGCGGCGCTCGAGTCGGTCGGCAAAAAAAGAGGCCGCAAGAGATATGCTTGACGGGTAGCCTTTGGTTCGCCTAACCTTCGCCCATCCACGGATGGAGACGGCGAATGCGGCACCTCTGGCAGCATCAGGTCGAAGCGATCCAATACGCCCTCGACCGGCATTCGGTGCTCTGGCACGTTGGCATGGGCTGCGGGAAGACCCGCTGCGCCCTGGAGGTGATCCGGGCGCTGCTCGAGCAGCATCCCAACGGCCGCTTTCTGGTCGGATGCCCAAAAGCCGTGATCGCCGCCTGGCTGAAGCAGTCGACCATGTGGCTGCCGCAGGTACGCATCCTGGCCCTCGATAAGGGCACCGCCGGGGAGAAGGACGCCCGGGTGAAGGCAGCGCTCGCCGACACCTCGCCGCTGATCATCGTCGGCAACTACGAGTCGATACGGCTCCTGCCTGCCCTGCTGAAGGTTCGCTTCGCCGCGCTGATCTGGGACGAGGTGCATCGGCTCAAGAGCATCTCCGGCGCGGCCAGCCGCTGGGCCGCTGCGATGTGCAAACTGAGCCCGCAGGCCAAGAAAATTGGCATGAGCGGCACCATGCTGCCGCACTCGCCGCTGGATGCCATCGGCGTGTGGCGGTCGGTCGAAGCCCCGGAGTGCCCGACCTTCGGCGTGTCGAAGACCATGTTCGTCGCGAAGTTCTTCCAGCCGCACCCGCATATTCGCGGCGCGGTCCTGGGCCTGCGGCGAGACAAAGAGGCGGAGTTCGCCAAGCTGGTCAAGGAGACCACCTTCCATCGACGCAGCGAGGACGTCCTCGACCTGCCGCCGCTGATGATGCAGGACATCACCGTCGAACTCTCGACGGCCGAGGCGAAACTCTACCGCGAGGTGGAACGAGAGTTCATCGCCGTGTGTGAGCGCGGCACGATCACGCCGAAGAATGCGATGGAGTCGGTGCTTCGGCTCCAGCAGATATGCGGCGGCTACGCGAAGTTCGACGATGCCGTCGACGCCGCAAAAATCGACGACATCCCCAGTAAGCAATCCATGCTGGCGGACAGGCTTGAGGAATTGGATCGCGACGAGCAAGCGGTGGTCTTCTGCCGGTTTCGCACTGACATCGACTCGGCGAAGGCGGCGGCCGAATCGATCGGCCGCACGGTGGCAGAATTGTCCGGTAGGATGAACGAGCTGGCCGAATGGCAGGCGGGCCGCCGCAGCGTGCTGGTCACGCAGATTCAATCAGGCGGCGTAGGCGTCGATATGAGCATGTGCGCCTACGGAATTTTCTACTCGTTGGGATACGGCTTGGGCGAGTATCAGCAAGCCATAGCGAGGCTTCATCGCCCCGGCCAGACGAAGACGACGCACTTCTACCATCTGGTGAGTTTGCTACCCGGGGGCCGTAAAACGATCGATGGACGGATTTATCAACTTCTCAGCGAACGAAAGGAAGTGATCGATGGCATCGTCAACGAATTCAAGCAAGGACACGCTGGTCAGCACGCTCGAGCGGATTGAGGTGATCGACCGCGAGATCGACGGGCTGGAACTCAAGATCAAGGAACTGAAGCGGCAGCGCGGCCCCCTAGAGGAACTCGCGCTGGAGGAGATGGCCGCATCAAGGATGGAGCGCGGCGTGCCGGCAGGGAGCCGGTCATGGAGGGTTGAGTGGGAGCACTCGTTCTCGGTCAGCAAGGATCGGCTGCCGAAGGTCATGGAGGCGCTGAAGGCCGAGGGGGCGCTGGAACTGCTCCTGACGGTCAACACGGCCACGCTGAAGAAGTGGCTGAAAGAGAAGGCTGAAGAGGCGGGAACGGATGCCCGCCAGCCTTTCTCGTCGGGCACGGCGTTCGACGGCCTGGTCGGCGAGTTCGTCCGCCCGGTGCTCCGTCACCTCACGACGCGCCGCGGCGGCGATGCCGAGGCTACCGAGCAGGCGTTTTAGTTGAGTTCCGCGGCGGCGCGTTGCCGTTCGCGGCGGTTCGATGGGGCTCATCAGGAGAAGACCATGAGCACTGATTTGGCGGTCAAGACGATCGACTACCCCGCGCTGACGCCTGACAGCAGGCAGGCGCGGATCATCATGCAGAACCTCGGCGACGAGCCGATGACGGAGACCGATCTGGTCCGCGTCCCGACGCCGGCCGGCGGCGGCATCAAATGGACGATCGACTCCAACGGCAACGTCGAAACGGCCGACGAGCTGGTCGGCCTGCTGGTCGCCTCGGGCAAGCGCGGCGTGCTGTGGCCGAAGGATGATCCGAGCGAGATGCGGCCGGTCTTGGTGAGCCACGACCTGATCGTCGGCCACCGCGTCAGCGATGAGTTGGGCGACGTTTCGTTCGAGGCGCTCGAGAAGTTCCGCATCGGCGACCGCCGCTACGACTGGGTGGCCCTCGCCACCTCGCCCGAGTTCGGCTACGGGGCCGGGAAGGGCGGCGGCAAGAAGGTCAAGGAGTCCCGGGTGCTGGCGATCCTGCGCAAGGGCGAGACCTGGCCGGTGCTGGTGAGCGTCGGCCCCGGCTCGCTGAAGGGCTTCCTGCCGTTCCTGAAGCGGCTGCCGGCGTTTCCCTACGAGTGCGTCGTCGGGCTGAAGCTCCAGAAGGTGAAGAGCAACGCCGGCCAGCCCTACTCGATGATCGTGCCGCGTCTGGTAGGCGTCATCTCCGAGGAGCAGGGCGAGGTCGCTCGGCGGGTCTACCACGAGCCGCTGACCCGGATGTTCTCGGCCCCGCCGGCCGGCGCCGCCGCAGCCGCGGCGATCGACGAGCACCAGGAGTAGTTCAAGCGGCCGGGCCGGCGGCCCTCAACCGACATTTGTCGGCCGGTCGCCAAGCCGCGAGTGGCGTCGTAACCGTCGGCAGCCTGACGAGCCTCTGGTGCTCCCTTTCCCACCACGACGTCGGGCGGACTGACCTCCCCGGCCCCCTGCTAGCAGGCGGGCCGGGGAGGGGTTTTTCTCAGGCGATCGCCACCAGTCGGCATCAAAGTGAAAAGGAATTCACTCTATGGCATTTGAATTCGACGCCGACGCGATGTTCAAGCAGTGTGCCCTCTACCTCTCAAAAGGGCTCGTGCTCGTCCGCGTTCACGGCATCTACCCGGACGGAAGATGCACCTGCGGTCGGCCCGATCACGCCATTGGCCGCTCGGGCGAGAGGAACGTCGGGAAGCACCCTGTCGGCGACGACTGGGGGAACCGCTGCGCCACGACTGAGGATCACATTCTCGAGTGGCTTGAAGACGGCATTCCGTTCAACGTCGGTTGCCGACTCGGGCCAGACGGCGGCGTCATCGACAGCGAAGACGATTCGGTCGAGGCCAGGAACTACCGCAAGTCGATCGGCATGGACGGCCTGGAGACGCCGACATGGACGAGCGGAAAATCGACGCATCAACTCACCAAGTGGGATGACCGGCTCGCCGATTGCAAGGGCACCGACACGCCCGGTGGCCTCGAGGTACGCATCGGCGCCGGAAACAAGGCCATCCAGAGCGTCCTGCCGCCGTCGTGGCATCGAACGGGCGTGCAGTACCAGTGGAAGCCCGGATTCGGAATCGACGAGGTCGATGTCGCCGAAACTCCGAGACCGCTGCTCGTCGCCTTGTCGAACGGCGCCGGCCGTGGCGCGATGCGGCCGACCGAGGGGCCGGCCAGCGCGATGCTGTTCGGAGAGATACCGGACGGAAAGCGGCACCGGGCCATACTCCGGTGGACTTGGTACAAGATCGTTAACCAGCGAAACCCGCTAGACAGGTTGCAGCAGGAGATTCTCACCCGGGAAGTGATGCTGCTCAGTCAGCACAACTGCACCCCCGCGGCCGACCCCGACCACGTTCGCCAAATCATCGCCGACTGCTATGAGCACTACCGCCGCAAGGTGGAGTCTGGCTGGCGGGTTGGCGACGAAGACTTCAGCGACGACTCCGTCGTCAACGAGGTCACGCAGATCGAGCAGGCCGCGGCCGCCGACACGGCGCCAAAGCGGCCCGCCGCCGGCAGCGGGTTTGAGCTTTACGGACTCAAGAAGGTCGTGACGTCCAAGACCGAAGCCTACGAGCCCGGCGATTGGCGAATCGAGATGATTCACTCCGACCCGCCGGAGATTGTTCTGTGCGTGCCGGCCTGGGAGATGACGCCGTGCAAAGGTCGCATCCATATGTCGCTGGACACGTTTCGATCCGCACCGAAAGTCGCGGCCGCCGTGTTCAACGCTACGAGGCTCTACATCCTGGATGGAGATGCCGGCAAGTGGCAGAAAATCTGGAAGGGTCACGACGCCTGCAAGGGGAACGGATTCAAAAGCATTCCGGGGCTGATGGAATTGCTCCTTCAGCGAAAGCGAGAGGAAGACGACATCGAGGTCGGAACGTCAAGCCTTCGCTACGCCCAGCTCGCCGGCTACGTTCTTCAGGTTTTCAGGAAGGCCACACAACCGAGGAATGAGGAGAACCCAGAGCCGAACGAGTCAGGCAGGCCGTGCTGGGTGGCTCCTGAAGAACTTTGGTTCCAGTGGGGCAAAATCTGGGAGGACATTAGCCGCTCACACGATGTCGCCCCAGGCGAGCGAAACCGCATCCGGTCGAAGCTCACCGAGGCAATGGGCTGCAAGGACTTCGTCCACCGCCGGCACAGGTTCCAGTCAGGCAGGCTCGAGTACGTCGTGTTCACGAAGGAATGGGTCGAAGCCCTCGAAGCCCTCGCGGCGGGCGCCGGAAATAATTGGACGGTAAAGGGGGATGCCGATGGGGGGTAAGCGAAAACCAAAAATCACTGACCGTCCACCGTCCATGCGTTGTAAGTCGTTGCTGTGAATCACTTTAAGGTGGACGGTTTACCTAAACTAACAGACCGTCCAACCGTCCAAGGAGGCCAGATGACGCTCGTTGTTGCGGAAGTTATAGGGGGTGCGGGGACTGGGAAGACCCGAATGATGATTGAGATCGCCGAGAAGGCGATGGAGCGGCCCGAGGTGGACGGTAATCCGTTCGCGATCGGATTCTCAAGTTTCACCCGGGCGGCCCGAATGGAGGCGTCGGGGAGGGCCGCCGCCGCCTGGGGGATCAAGCAGGCCGACCTGGAGAGGGATGGGTGGTTTCGGACCGTCCACAGCGTCGCCTACCGCGTCCTGGGCGTCTCCAAGGGGGAAGTGCTGGGCGGAAGCCGGGACGACGACAAGTGGGTCTCAGAGGCTCTTGGAAGCGACGTACAGTCGTGTATCGACGAGGAAGAGGGCGGCGTGGCCCTGTATGCCGGCGACCCTGTGGCGGCGGCGGCTCTTAACTACTGGTCGGTGGCCCGAAGCATGGTCGTGCCGGTGCGGATGGTGGTTGAGGCCGATCAAAGGCCCGACGCCCCCGGGGCGAACGAGGTGATCAAGAGGATCGAACAGTACGAGCAGGCCAAGCGGCTCGACGGCAGGATCGACTTCACCGACCTCTTGTGCCGCTTCGCGGGCGTCAGGAACCGGCCCGATGAGGGGCCGGAGATGGTGCCCCCCGAGGGCGCCGTCCCCGACGAGGTCGTGGGGTGGATTTTCGACGAGGCACAGGACGCCTCGGCGCTGCTGGACATGGCCTGCCGGCGGCTGGTGACCGGCGACTCATGCAAGTGGGCGTGGCTCGTCGGCGACCCCTGGCAGGTGCTGTATTCGTGGGCCGGGGCGTCCAGCAAGTACTTCCTGTCGTGGGGCGACGGCCGTCACCGGAAAGTCATGCCGAAGTCTTACCGCTGCGCGCCCGCGATCTTGGCCCTCGGCGAGCGGTGTCTGCAAAGCCTTCCTGATTACTGGGATCGGGGCATCGCGCCTGCCGACCACGACGGCGTCGTGATCGAGAGCGAGAACTTCGAGGACGACCTGGCGGACATCGATCCCCGCGAGGAAACGCTCATTATCGCGAGGACGAACCGGAACGTCGGGAAGATCGCTGCGATCCTTGATGACGTCGGCGTGCCGTTTCGCCGAGTCAAGGCGAAGCAGGGAGCCTATAACCGAGACCTCGGCATGGCCGGGCTGTGGAAGCTCCAGCACGGGATGGCCGTCACGGGCGACGAGTGGGGGCAGGCAATTGACCTCCTGCCGAGCAAATCCCCGGACGGGCGGTTGTGGCTCGTCCGCGGGACCAAGGCCAAGTGGACTCGCGAAATGGCTACCCGCTACGATCTTGTGTTTGACGGCGACCTGCCGGCGCTGGGGGCGACAGAGCACCTGATTGGAGCAATCAACACCGGCGAGTGGCGGGGGTTGGTGGACGGCGGGACGAAGTGGTTCGACGCGGCGAAGCGGTTCGGCCTCGCCGCAGCGTCGAATCCGAAGGTCAGGATCGGGACGGTGCATTCGGTTAAGGGGCAGGAGGCGGACAACGTGATCATCTTGACCAGCGTCGGCCGGCTGATCGCCGAGAGTGCCCAGAGCGACCCCGAACGGTGCCACGAGGAGCGACGGATTGAATACGTCGCCGCGACCAGGGCTAGGAGGAAATTGGTGATTGCGCACGATCCCAGGGAGAGGTATCGCATGGAGTTTCCCCTATGATTCTCGGAACGATCGACGACGAGTACACCTGCGCCGACTCGAAGTGCGGCGCGGCCAGCCATGACATCATCGGCGAGGACGGGCTTCACTGGCGGGTCGAGTGCAGGTTCTGCGGCACGATGCAAACGGTCAGGGGCATCCGCGGCCACCTGAAGCCGAAGGCCGAGGAGTTCCGGTTCTCGGATGGAAGGTTCCAGGGGCTTACGCCGGAAGAGGCCGCCGAGCAGCCGAACGGCATGACGTACCTGCTGTGGGCAGCCGCCGAACACAAGCGCCCTGCGGTCCGCGAAGCCTGCAAATCGTTCGTTGACCGCCATACCACCCGGCCGTAGGCTACCCGCGCCGCAAACGGAGGTGCGTCATGCTCGTGCTCACCAGGAAAGTCGGCCAGAAAGTCAAGATCGGCGACGGGGTGACCGTCTTCGTCGGGCGGATTCTGCCGGGGGGGCGAGTTCGACTGTGCATCGAAGCGCCGCCGAGCGTGCGGGTCGACCGGGCGGAGCTGCCGCAGAAATGCCAATCCTCCACCTGACGGCCCTCCTGATGCTCGCCGGGGCGATGTTCTGGCTCAGTCTCTGGGGCCAGGAGGAGGAGTGATACCGCCATGAGGCCGCGCAGGTAGCGTATACTCAATAGGCGAAGCCCTCCACCGGCAGGCCGCCATGACGACGACTTTCTCGCTGCTCCCGTATGCGATCGACCTCGAGTTCGTCCGCGGGGATGAGGTGCCCTTCACGGTCGTTTTCAACGGCACCGACCTGACGAACTACGGGCTCACCAGCAGCGTCTACATCGTCGATACGGGGACGTATTCCAGAACCCGCGGCACGGTCAGCGAGCTGGTCGTGCCGACGGTTACCAAGAGCGTTTCGGTGGCTGCCGGCACGGTCACGACCACGACCAGCACGGTGTCCGTCAGGCTGACCGAGCAGCAGACTTCCTTGATTCCAGAAACCGGAAACCCCCGGTGGTATCTGCGATGGATCGATCCTAGTGGCGTCACCAGGACGATCCTGTCGGGCAACGTATCGGCGAGCAACCCGTGAGCGCCGATATCTCTTTGAGCCTGGTCAACCCGGCTCCGATTCTGGTGACCGTCATCGGTTCGACGGGCGACTTGTCGCCGACGATCACCGGCGGCTCGACGGCGATCGTGACGGTCTCGAGTGCAGGGGGCCAAGGCCAGCCCGGCCCGGCGAACACGCTCTCGATCGGGACGGTAACCAGCGGCGCGACGGCCTCGGCCAGCATCACGGGGTCGGCGCCGAATCAGGTGCTGAACCTGACGCTCCCCGGCGTGGATTTCAATCAGTTCGCGGCTGTGGCGAAGAGCGGGTCGGCAGCGGACCTCACGGGCACGCTCTCGGTGGACCGGCTGCCCGCCAGCATTCCGCGGCTGGTCGACGGCGTCATCCCCGCGTCGATCCTGCCCTCGTATGTCGACGACGTCATCGAAGGGACGCTGGCGACGTTCCCGCGGCCCGGCGAGGCAAGCAAAATCTACACCGACGCCTCCACGAACCCGCCCAGCATCTACCGCTGGACGGGGTCGACTTACGTCCAGATCGTCAATTCCCCCGGCACGACGGACGCGATCGCCGAGGGGGCGTTCAACCTCTATTTCACGGACTCGCGGGCCGCATTGGCTGCCCCCGTCCAGTCGGTCTCCGGCCGCACGGGGTCGATCACGATCACGGCCAACGATGTTTCGGGTCTCGGGCCGCTCGCCACGCTCAAGACGACTGGCACCCCCTCGGCGACGACGTATCTTCGAGGCGACGGGACATGGACCGCGGTCAGCACCGTGACCAGCGTGCCGTGGTCGTCGATCACCGGCACGCCGGCGAGCTTCACCCCCTCGGCACACGCCGCATCGCACGGCGCGGCCGGGTCGGACAAAATCACGATCGCATCGACGCAGGTGACGGGCCTGGGGACGCTCGCCACGAAATCCCCCACCGGCACGGCGAACGCCACGACGTTCCTGCGGGGAGACAACTCCTGGGCTTTGCCTCCGGGTGCGTCGTACACGGCCGGGGCGGGCATCACATTTAGCGGCAACACGATCTCTGCTGCTGTGACGAAGGTCGCCGGCAGGACCGGGGCGGTGGTGCTGACCACCGCCGACGTCAGCGGCCTGGGGACGCTCGCCACGAAGTCCCCGACGGGCACGGCGAGCGCCACGACGTTTTTGAGAGGAGACAACTCCTGGGCGACGCCCGCCGGCACGGCATACACCGCGGGGAGTGGGATTGGCATCGCCGGCACGACGATTTCTGCGGCCGTGGTCAGCGTGGCCGGCAGGACGGGCGCCGTTAGCTTGACGACGGCCGACATCGGAGGCTTGGGCACGCTGGCGACCGTCTCGCCTACGGGCACGGCTACGGCCACGACGTTCCTGCGAGGCGATCGGGTTTGGGCCACGCCGCCTGGAACGACTTATACGGCCGGCAGCGGCATCCAGATCAACGGCAGCACGATCTCTTGCACGGTGGCGGGTGGCGGGGCGTATACGGCCGGCAGCGGGATCGCTATCAACGGCACGACGATTTCGGCGAACGTGGTCAGCGTGGCCGGTCGCACGGGGGCTGTGACGTTGACCTCGGCCGACGTCGGGGGTTTGTCGGCCGTCGCCACCAGCGGGTCGGCGGCGGACTTGACGGGCACGCTATCGGCCAGCCGCCTGCCGGCGAGCGGCGTGACCGCGGGGACGTACAGCGCCGTGACGGTGAATGCGGCGGGTATCGTGACCGCCGGCGGAACGCACTCAGTGGCGGCCGCGGATGTGTCGGGCCTCGGGACGCTCGCCACGGTGTCCCCCACGGGGTCAGCGACCTCGAGCACGTTCCTTCGCGGAGATTCGGTGTGGGCCACGCCGCCGGGCACGACCTACACGGCCGGCACCGGCATCAAGATCGACGGGAGCACGATCTCCTGCACCGTGAGCAGCGGCGGAACGTACACGGCCGGCAGCGGCATTTCGATCAACGGAAACACGATCTCGGCGTCGGTCGCCAGCGTGGCCGGCAGGACCGGGGCCGTGACGCTGACCACGGACGACGTGTCGGGCCTCGGCAGCCTCGCCACACAAAGCAGCGTGGCGTATTCGTCGCTGACTGGAACGCCGAGCACGTTCGCGCCATCAGCCCACGCCTCATCGCACGGCTCGGCCGGCTCGGACCCGATCACCATAGCATCGACGCAGGTGACCGGCCTCG
>Ga0214923_10008931_pt1 | contig 10531 bp, 10 predicted proteins | sample LL1510_MetaG_FD_177993 | JGI IMG/M metagenome (GOLD analysis project Ga0214923, IMG submission 177993) | Freshwater microbial communities from Lake Lanier, Atlanta, Georgia, United States - LL-1510 | ecosystem: Environmental > Aquatic > Freshwater > Lake | place: USA: Georgia | collected...
CGTCATGGCCGATGGCTCGGGGCAGTTCGTCACCGAATCGGTCGATCCGGCCGTGTGGAAGGCGCTCGCCACGCGGGCCGGGGGCGAGACCGCAACGCCGTAGCGACAGGCCTCCAGGGAAAAAGGTGACAGCCACCATTTGCCGGTCGCCGGAGGCGACACGGCCCCGGCCGAAAGCCGGGGTCTCCAGACAAATGGTGGCTGTCACCTTTTTCCCGCTACGGGCGGTTCGTGTTCCGGAGCGCCGCCAGCACGCGCTTCATGTCGGCCGGCAGCGGGCTCTCGAACCGCAGCTCCTCCCCCGTCTCCGGATGCACGAAGCCGAGCTCGGCCGCATGGAGCATCACCCGCGGGGCCTGCGAGTCGTCCACCACCTTCAGCTTCCGCGGCGCGGCATACACCCGCTCGCCACACACCGGGTGGCCCGTCTCCGCCATGTGGATCCGGATCTGGTGCGTGCGGCCCGTTTCCAGACGGCACTCCACGAGCGTGTAGGCGTCGCCGAAGTGCTCGACCGGCTCGACGTGCGTGACCGCGAGCTTGCCCTCGTCGGTGTCCGACGAGCCCCGCCGGCCGTCGCCGCGATCACGGATCAGATGCGTGCGGATCGTGCCCGCCCCCACGCGGCCCACGCAGAGTGCGAGGTAGCGGCGCTGCGTCGTGTGGGCCCGGAACTGCTCGGCGAGGATCCGCTCGGCCGGCACCGTGCGGGCGAATACGACGAGCCCGCTCGTCTCGCGGTCGATCCGGTGCACCGCCCGCACCGGCGGCTGGCGCCGCGGCTTCCCCCCGCGCACGCCGAACCGGCGGGCGAGATGCCGCCGAATCGCCTCGGGCACCATCTCGTCGAGCGTGGGCTGGATCTGCCGCCGCCGGGCCGGCCACGACCGCTCCTCCGAGTGCCGCGTCGTGGTGACGCCCGTCGGCTTCTCGACCACCACCACCTCGTCGTCGAGGTGCACGATCCGCACGTCGTCGGCCCGCGGCGGCGCGGCGGCGGCCGCGGCGAGCACCTTCACCACCTCGCCGTCCTCGAGCCGCCGGCCCACGTCGGTGCAGACGTTGCCGTGGATCATCACGTGCCGCGACCGCACGAGCTTCTGCACACGGCCCCAGCTCGCCGCGAGCTTCTCGCGCAGAAACGCGGCCAGCGTCCGCCCCTTTTCCGCGCTCGCGACGTGATACACCGTGCCCGGGGTTTGCTTCATGCTCACTACCGTACCACGGCCGTTCGACGCCGATTTCGTCCGACGGTATCTTGAACCGGTATGTTCAATCACGCCGAGTGGGCCAGATACCTGTCGCAGGCTCTGCACACGCTGTCGTCGGCCCGCAGGGACGTCGCCGACGGCGACTTCGCCTGGGCCTGCTTCAAGTCGCAGCAGGCCGCTGAGATGGCCGCCAAGGGCTTCATCCGCGCCAGCGGCGGGCTCGCCACCGGCCATTCGGTGGTGAAGCTCCTCGCCGACGCGGTGCTGGACGCACCGGACCATCTCACCCGCTGCGCACGCGAACTCGACAAGGCCTACATCCCCACGCGGTATCCCGATGCCTACGACAGCGGCAGCCCGCACGAATACTTCGACCGGGCCGACGCGTCAATGCACGTCGAGTGCGCGGCGGGGATCGTCGAGCATCTGGAGCACGAGGTGCCGCATGATCCGCCCGGGCCGTGACGACGCGTGGCGCGAGTCCCCCGGCCTGTCGCTGGCCTGGCGGCTGGAGCGGGTGCGGGAATATCTGTCCAGGCTCCCGCTGACGCGGGTGCGCGGCATCGTGTTCGGCTCCGTCGGGCGGCGGGCCTTCGGCATCGGCAGCGACACCGACCTGCTCGTCATCAGCGACGAACTGCCCGAGGCGGTTCGCGCGCGGATCGACCTGCTGGGCGACGCTCGCGATGGGCTCGGCGAGATCGACCCCGTGGGGTGGACCGAGGCCGAGTGGCGGCGACGGCTCGCGGCCGGCGATCCCTTCGCGCGGCTGCTCGCGGACGAGGGGATCGAGGTCGGGGAAGCCGCTCCCGACGGCTTGCCTTGACCGGGTTTCGGGCGGTTTTATGCTTTGTGGGGAGGCCTCATGACGGCAGCCTCCGCACCGCGTGCGCCGTCTTTCTCCGCGTGAGGTCGTTCCAGTCGTGCCCGGCACCTGCGTCGTCGGTCTGCAGTGGGGTGACGAGGCCAAGGGCAAGCTCGTCGACATTCTCACCGGCGATCACGAGATCGTCGTCCGCTACGCGGGCGGGGCCAATGCCGGCCACACGGTCGTCTCCGGTGGCGAGACGTGGAAGCTCTCGCTGATCCCCAGCGGCATCCTGCGCGACGGCGTCACCTGCGTGGTCACCGGCGGCGTGGTGCTCGACCCGGCCGCCGTGATCGGGGAGATCGACGGCCTCGAGTCGCGCGGCGTCACGATCGCCGGCAAGCTGCTCGTGAGCGACCGGGCCCACGTCGTGTTTCCCTGGCACGTGGCCGAAGACAGGCTGCTCGACGGCAGCCTCTCCGGCGGCGAACCGATCGGCACCACCGGCCGCGGCATCGGCCCCTGCTACCGCGACAAGGTCGGCCGGTCGCTCGCGATCCGGCTCGGCGACCTCTACCGCCCCGAGTTCCCCGCCCAGCTCGCCCACATCGCGGCCCTGAAGACGAAACTCCTCGGCACGGAGTTCGACGCGGCGGCGATCCACGCCGAATACGGGCGGTATGCCGAGCGGCTGCGGCCGCTCGTCTGCGACACGACGGCCTTCCTCCTCGACGCCGTCGAGGCGGGGCGGAAGGTGCTGTTCGAAGGAGCCCAGGGCGCGCTCCTCGACGTCGACCACGGCACGTATCCCTTCGTGACGAGCAGCAACTCCTCGGGCGTCGGCATCTCGAGCGGCTCGGGCGTGCCGGGCCGGTGGATCGAACGCGTGATCGGCGTCGTGAAGGCGTATTCGACCCGCGTCGGTGGCGGCCCGATGCCGACCGAGCAGGACAACGACGTGGGCCGGCGCATCCGCGACCGCGGCAACGAATACGGCACGGTCACGCGCCGGCCGCGCCGCTGCGGCTGGTTCGACGCGGTGGCCGCCCGCTACACCGCCCGGCTCTCGGGCGTCGACGAACTGGCCGTGATGCTCCTCGACGTGCTCTCCGGGTTCGACGAGATCGCCGTCTGCTCCGCCTACCGCCTCGACGGCCGGCGGATCACGCAGTTCCCCAGCCATGTCGACGACGTGAAGCGGGCCGAACCGGTCTACGAGACGCTTCCCGGCTGGCGGGAGGATCTGACGGCCGTGCGGCGCTATGATGGCCTGCCCGAAAACGCCCGGCGCTACCTCGCGCGGCTCGGCGAGCTTCTCGGCCGCCCCGTGACGGTGGTCTCGGTGGGGCCCGACCGGGCCCAGACGATCCTCTGCCCGAAAGGCACCCAGCCGCAGCCATGGCCACGCCCCCCGCATCCCACGCCGGCCCACGCCTGACGGCCGCCTCAGCGGCCGGGCTCCCGGAGCAGGCCGCCCTCCCGCGGCACGTGGCCGTGATCATGGACGGCAACGGCCGCTGGGCGCGGCAGCGCGGCCTGCCGCGGATCGAGGGGCACCGCCGCGGCGTGGCCACCGTGCGGCGCGTCACCGAGCACTGCGCGCGGCTGGGTGTCGGGCAGCTCACGCTCTACTGCCTGTCGAGCGAAAACTGGCGGCGGCCCCCCGCCGAACTCGACTTCCTCATGCAGCTGCTCGAGCAATACATGATCGAGGAGCGGGCGCTCCTGATGCGCGAGCGGATCCGCGTGGCCATGATCGGCAGCCGCGCGGGCCTGCCCGAGGCCACGCTCGCGGCGCTCGACCGCACCGTGGCGACGTGCGCGGGCAACGACGGGATGCTGCTCTGCCTGGCGGTCAACTACGGCGCGCGGGCCGAGATCACGGCCGCCGCCCGCGCCCTCGCCGAGGAGTGCCGCTCCGGCCGCCTCGACCCCGCCGCCATCACGGAAGACGCGCTCGCCGGGCGGCTCGACACGGCCGGCATGCCCGATCCCGACCTCGTGATCCGCACCGCCGGGGAGATGCGCCTGAGCAACTTCCTCCTCTGGCAGAGCAGCTACGCCGAGATCTGGGTCACCGACACCTGCTGGCCCGACTTCACCGAGGCCGACCTCGACGACGCGTTCCGCGCGTTCGCCGGACGCGAACGGCGGTTCGGGGGGCTCCCGGAATCATGAGCGGCGCGGGGAAGGCGTCGCGGATCGTGGTGGCGGGCGTCGTGGGGGCGCTGTTCGCGGCCCTCGCCTGGGCCGACGCCGCCGGCTTCGCGGGCGCCGCGCCGGCGTGGTGGCTCCTGCCGCTGGTGATCGTGATCGCGGTGGGGGGCGTCGACGAGCTCGTGCGGCTCGTGGGCGCCCGCGACCTGATCCTGCCCACGTGGCTGCTGCGGCCGGCCGCGGTGGCGATCCCGCTCGCGGCCGCCTGCGGGGCCGAGGCCTTCTCGGCGGCGACGTCGACCGCCGCGCCGCCGGTCGCGATCGGCTGGGCGGCCGCGGCCTTCACCGTCGCGGTGCTGCTCTGCTTCGCGGTCGAGGTGGCCGGCTACCGCCCCGAGGCGCGGGCGGTGGAGCGGATCGCCGCCTCGACGCTCGTCGTCGCCTACCTCGGCCTGCCGCTGGCATTCATGGTGGGCCTGCGGCTGTTGTGCGTGGAGAACCCGGGCCCCGAACAGACGGGCCCCGGCCACCTCGGGATCGTGCCGCTGCTGAGCCTCGTGGCGGTGGTGAAGGGGGGCGACGTGGCCGCGTACGTGGTCGGCTCGCTCGCGGGCCGCCACCGGATGGCGCCGACGTTGAGCCCGGGCAAGACGTGGGAGGGCGCGGCCGCCTCGGTGGCCGGCTCGCTCGCCGCGGCGTGGCTCGTGATCGAGCAGAGCGGCGCCGCCGCCGCGCGGCCGTGGGGCGGATGGGCGGCGTTCGGCCTGGCCGTGGGGCTCGCCGGCATGCTCGGCGACCTCGCCGAATCGCTCTTCAAGCGGGAGGCGGGCAACAAGGATTCGGGGCGGTCGCTCGGGGCCCTGGGGGGCGTGCTCGACCTCGTCGATTCGCTCCTCTTCGCCTCCCCGGTGGCCTGGCTGCTGTGGGCCGCCGCCCGGTGAACGGCCGTCGGGGGGCGGTTTTCCCGGGGTACGGGCCGATTCGGGGGGCCGGCACGAGGGAGCGGGTATATTTGAGTGCATGTCTCGCACGACCATCGCGGTTGTCGATTCCAAACGGCTCCTCACCATCTTCGGCCCCCGGGACCAGCACCTCCGCCGGATCCGGTCGGCGCTCGGCGTCGGCGTCTCCGCCCGCGACGACTCGATCCAGATCGAGGGGGACGAGCCGGCCGTGCTCAGGGCCACCGAGGTCTTCGAGCAGCTCGACCGGCTCGCCCGCGACCAGGGCGCCGTCGAGCCCGACCAGGTCGCCCACCTGCTCGCGGTCGCCACCGGCGAGAAGCCCGCCGCACCCCACGACCCGATCGAGGTGCAGCGGCCCGGCAGGCAGGTGCAGCCGCGGTCGGAAGGGCAGGCGGCCTACGTGCGGGCGATCCGCGAGAACGACGTCGTGCTCTGCTCGGGCCCGGCCGGCAGCGGCAAGACGTTCCTCGCGGTCGCGATGGCGGTGGCGGCCCTGCGGGCCGAGCAGGTGCGCAAGATCGTGCTCGTGCGGCCGGCCGTCGAGGCGGGCGAGAGCCTCGGGTTCCTGCCCGGCGACCTGCAGGCCAAGATCAACCCCTACCTGCGCCCCCTGCTCGACGCCCTCCGCGAGATGCTCGACTACGACGTGCTCAAGCGGCTCACCGAGCAGGACGTGATCGAGATGATCCCGCTGGCCTACATGCGCGGCCGCACGCTCAACAACGCCTTCGTGATCCTCGACGAGGCGCAGAACACCACGATCTCGCAGATGAAGATGTTCCTCACGCGGCTCGGCATGGGATCGAAGATGGTGATCTCCGGCGACACCACGCAGATCGACCTGCCCCCCAACCGCTCGAGCGGCCTCGTCGACGCCATGAACCGGCTGCAGGACGTGCGCGGCTGCAGCCGCGTGCGGCTCGGCGGCCAGGACATCGTCCGCCATCCGCTCGTGCAGCGGATCGTCGACGCCTACGACGACCAGACGTGAGCCCGGCCACCCCATGACGATCGCACCGTCCTCCTACCAGCGCCGCGCCCGCCGCGGCGGCTCCGTGGAGGGGCCGCAGGGCTTCTGGGGCTCGCTCTTCGAGCGGCTCGGCCGCTCCGAGGTGCTCGCCAGGCTCGCGCTCTGCCTGGCCGCCGCCGTCGCGCTCCTGGTGCTGGTGCGCGGCTGGACCGAGCCGCAGCCGTTCCGCCGGGGCGGGGTCGCCCCGTACGGCGTGGTGGCCCGCGTGCCGTTCGAGAAGCCCGACCCGGAGCGGACGCGGGCCGCCCAGGACCGCGCCGCCGCACAGGTGAGGGTGGTCTATTCGCAGGACAAGGCGCCGCTCGTGCGGCTGCGCGACGGCCTCAAGAACCGCGTCGCCGAGATCGCCGCCGCCGACTCGCTCGCCACGGTGTCGCGGGCCGCGTGGCTCGAGTTCGCGCCCGAGGCGGGCAAGGCGTTCGACCTGATCCCCCGGCCGGCCCCCGGCGAGAAGCCGCCGCAGCCGCAGCCCCCGGTGGCACCCGAGCCGCCGGGAGCAGCCCCCGCCCCCACCACCGCCCCCGAGCCGCCGGCCGCCGACGGCGACGAGCCCGCCCCCGGTGCCGAGAAGCCGCCGGAAAAGCCCCCCGTCGACCCGGCCGTCGCGGCCGCCGAGGAGGCGTTTCAGAAGTTCCGGGCCCGGATCGACGGCAAGGAGCGGCTGCTCGACTTCGAGAAGGCGGTCGACCGGGCCTTCGCCGACGTCGAGAAGATCGGCGTGCTCGAGAAGATCCAGCACGGCATCGACGAGGGCAGCCAGACGGAGATCGACGTCCACCCGCTCGGCAACGCGGCCGAGCTGACCCGCGTGCAGGTGGCCGAGGTGCTCCTCGGCGAGGCCAAGGTGCGGCTCAAGGCGGCACTCGAGGAGGAGGTGGGAACCGGGCCGTTCGTGGAGCGGCTCTTCTCCTGGGTCGAGCCCAAAGTCGCCGGCTCGCTCGAGATCGACCGCGACGCCACGGCCCGGGCCAAGGCCGAGGCGGTGGCCAAGACGCCGCAGCAGTTCGTGCGCTACGCCGAGGACGACCTCCTCGTGCCGGCGGGCAGGCCGATCACGGCCGACGAGCTCCTGCTCGTGCGCCGCGAGCACGACGAATACGTGCGGCAGCAGGACGGCCGCCAGCGGGCCGGCCGCGCGGCCGCGCTGGCGGGCCTGTTCGTCGCGATGTTCACGCTCGCGGGCTTCTACGTCCACCTCCACCACCGCGAGGTGCTCCGCGACCTCGGTCACGTGGCGACGCTCCTGGGGCTGTCGGTGGCCACGGTGGCGCTGTGCCTGCTCTCGGCCCACGAGAACTGGCAGGCCGAGATCGTGCCGCTGTTGGTGTTCGCGATGACGGTGGCGATCGCCTACGACGAGGACCTCGCGCTCCTGCTCGCCGCCGAGGCGGCGCTCGTGGTGGTGGTGGCCCTGGGGCACGGCCTGGCCGACTACGTCACGCTCGCGGCGGCCGCGGCGGCGACGATCTTCTGGATGGGCCGCATCCGCAGCCGCAGCAAGCTGATCTACGTGGGGCTGTGGGCCGGGGCGGTGGTGCTGGCCACGCACGTGGGTGCCCACCTCCTCGAGGCCCGGCCCTTCGACCTCCTGCTCCTCGAGGAGGCGGGGCGGCTCGGCGTGTGGACGCTCCTGGCCGGCTTCCTGATGACCGGCCTGCTGCCCTTCATCGAGCGGTCGTTCGGCGTGCTCACCGACCTGAGCCTGCTGGAGGTGGGCGACGTGGCCCACCCGCTCCTCCAGGAACTCGTGCGGCGGGCGCCCGGCACCTACAACCATTCGATCAACGTGGCGAGCATCGGCGAGGCGGCGGCCGAGGCGATCGGCGCCCGCGGGCTGCTCGTGCGGGTGGGGGCGTATTTCCACGACATCGGCAAGATGCTCAAGCCGGCCTACTTCGTGGAGAACCAGGGGCAGGAAAACCGCCACGAGTCGCTCGTGCCGGCGATGAGCACGCTGATCATCGTGGCGCACGTCAAGGAGGGGGTCGAGCTCGCCCGGCAATACAACCTGCCCCGGCCGATCGTCGACCTCGTGGCCGAGCACCACGGCACCACGCTCGTCGAATACTTCTACCGCCGGGCTGCGGAGCGGCAGCAGCACGACCCCGACGCGGCCGAGATCGACGAGCAGACCTACCGCTACCCCGGCCCGAAGCCGAGCACCCGCGAGTCGGCGGTGCTGATGCTCTCCGACGCCGTGGAGAGCGCCAGCCGCGCCCTCACCGAGCCGACGCCGGCCCGGATCGCGAGCCTCGTGCACGACCTCGCGCTCAAGCGGCTGCTCGACGGGCAGTTCGACGAGTGCGGCCTCACGCTGGAGGAGCTCGAGCTCGTCGAGCAGAGCCTCGTCAAGAGCCTGACGGCCGTCTATCACGGCCGCGTCAAATATCCGGACCAGAGGACGGCGTAGTGGGCCGGCCGTCGCGAGAGCCGCGGGAGCGGGCGGTGCAGGTGGCCGTGGCCGACAGGCAACGGCTCGTGCGCGTGGGGAGGCCGTGGCTCGAGCGGATCGTGCGCCGGGCGCTCGCCGCGGAGGGCGTGGACCGCGCCGAGCTCTCGATCTGCCTCGTCGACGACCGGCGGATCGCCCGCCTGCACCGGGAATGGTTCGGCGACCCCGCGCCGACCGACGTGATCACGTTTCCGCTCTCCGACCGCGGCGATCCCGTGCTCGCGGGCGACCTCGTCGTGAGCGCCGAGACCGCGCGGCGCCGGGGCCGCGAGTTCGGCTGGCCGCCGCGGCACGAGCTCGCCTACTACGTCGTGCACGGGCTCCTGCACCTCACCGGCCACGACGACGCCTCGCCGGCCGCGCGGCGGGCGATGCGGGCCCGGGAGCGGGCGGTGATGCGGGCGGCCGGGCTCCCGGCCCCGCCCCGGCGGCCGGCCGTCCGGAGGCCCGCGTGACGCTCGCGACCCTGGAGCTCGAGACGGCGGTCGTGCTGCTCGCGGTGGCCAGCCTGGCGGCCGTGCAGGCGCGGGCGGTGCGCGGCGCGCAGCGGCACAGGCTGCTCGAGCGCTGCCGCAGCCGCGGCCGCCCCGAGCGCTACGACGAGATCGTGGCCGGCGGCGAGACGATCGCCTTCCTGGCCGCGTCGGTCGTGACGATCGCCGCCGTGATCGCCACGCTGCTCGCCGCCCGGTCGCTCGGCGACCTCACCGGCAGCGCCATCGTGATCGACGCCACGGCCCTCGCCGGCTGGATCGCGCTGGTGTGGGCGATGCTCGTCGTCGTGCCCACGCTCGTCACCCGGCTGGCCGGGGCCGCGCTCGTGGAGGCCACGTGGGGCGTGTGGCGGCCGGTCGTCGGGCTCGCCGCCCCGGCCGTCCGCAGCCTCGCCGCGGTGGGCGGGGTGCTGGGGAGGCTGCTCGGCAGGCCGGAGCCCGAGCCCGCGAGCGTCGCCGACGAGCTGCGGCTGGTGGTCGACGAGGCCCATCGCGAGGGGCGGCTCGAGGGCTCGGCCCGCGACATGATCGAGGGCGTGATGGACCTGAAGGAGGCCCGCGTCGGCCAGATCATGACCGCCCGCACCGCCATGATCACGATTTCCGTCGCCACCCACTGGGACGACGTCCTGCGCGTCGCGTCCGAAAGCGCCCACACCCGGCTCCCCGTCTGGGACCGCTCTCCCGACGACGTGATCGGGGTCCTCCACACCCGCGAGCTGCTCACGCAGCTCGTCGCCGCCCCGCCCGCGGCCGGCCCGCCCCCCGCCCGCGACCTGCGGCCGCTCCTGCGCCCGCCCTGGTTCGTGCCCGAGTCGATGAGCGTGCAGAAACTGCTCCGCGACTTCCAGCGCACCCACACCCACATGGCGATCGTGACCGACGAGTTCGGCGGCGTGAGCGGTCTCGTCACGATCGAGGACGCCCTCGAGGAGATCGTCGGGGAGATCGTCGACGAGCACGACGAGGCCCTCACCGACGGCGTCCGCATGGTGTCTCCCGACGTCTGCGAGGCGAAGGCCCAGGTGCGGATCGCCGAGATCAACGAGAGGATGGGGCTCGCGCTGCCGGAGGAGGCCGACTTCGAGACGGTGGGCGGCTTCGTGTTCCACCAGTGCGGCCGCATCCCCGAGGTCGGCCGCCGGATCGAGTCGCACGGCGTGTCTCTCGAAGTCCTCGCCGCCACCAGCCGCCGCATCGACCTCGTGCGCATCGAGCGGCTCCGGTGACGCTCGCCTCAATCGACCCGCGCCGTATTCACGGAACCCCTCGCCATCCTGGCAATCGTGTTCGGCACGGCGATTGCCTGACCGTGGGGCAAGCGTCCCGCTTGCCGTAGGACAGGCTTCAGCCTGTCATGCTTTACCCCAACGCGCCCAATCCGGCTCGGGGTAGCCCCGTACCATCTCGCCGG
>Ga0214923_10008932_pt1 | contig 10528 bp, 6 predicted proteins | sample LL1510_MetaG_FD_177993 | JGI IMG/M metagenome (GOLD analysis project Ga0214923, IMG submission 177993) | Freshwater microbial communities from Lake Lanier, Atlanta, Georgia, United States - LL-1510 | ecosystem: Environmental > Aquatic > Freshwater > Lake | place: USA: Georgia | collected 2015-10-15
CTCCCGGCGCTGGTTTTCTTCACGCCACGCTTCTGCGGACCGACGGCCGCACGTCCCACCGGCTTCGTCGTGGCCGCAGGGCGCCGTGCCGGGGCACGGCGTGGTTTTCGGGCGGCCGCCACGTCGTCGAGAAACGACTCGGCGGCGTCGCGCAACGCCGCCGCGGACAAAGACTCGACCTCGTCGACGACGAAGATGAAGAGTTCACCCCGCTGTTCGGCGTCCTTGAGCCGTTCGAATTCCTGCAGCGACAGGTCGTCGTGATCGTCCTTCTCGCTCGACAGGAACTCGAATCCCACCCGGGCCTTCGCATCCCAGCCGTCGATGTCGAATGAGATCCCCTTCTCGCGGAAGGCGACGTTCCGGCGAATCGAGTAGCCCCGCGCACGAAACAGCTTGGTGAGCAGGGCACAGCCGGCAGCCTCGGACAGTGGCTCGGACACGAGACAAACTCCTCGACGGGGATGACGATGGAACGGGAGTTCCGACGATCCAGATCATACCGGATTCCGGTGCGGGGACTCGTGGCCCAGACTGCCCGGCGGAGGGTGTCGCTATGCTTTCAACGTCACCCCCTCCGGCGAAACGCATCCGTTCCAAGGAGGCACCGCCTTCGCTCTGAACGGCCACCCGTCCGATGTCCGTCATCCTGCAGACGATCCTCCTGCTCTCCCTTGGCACGGGGGTGTGACGCGGGCCCGATGGCTCCCACAGCCTGATGCCGCATGAGTGACGTGCGCCCCGACCTTCCCGTCGACGAACACCTCCCCCGGATCGTCGAGGCATCGCGCGGCGGGGCCGTCGTCGTCACGGCGCCGCCCGGATCGGGGAAGACCACGCTCATTCCCGCCGCCGTGCTCGACGACCTTCCCGATCGGGGACGTCTGCTCCTCCTGCAGCCGCGCCGACTGGCCGCCCGGGCGGTGGCGGGGCAGATCGCCCGACTCCGGGGCGTGCGGCTCGGCGGGGAGGTGGGCTACGTCGTCCGCTTCGACAGCCGCGTCGGTCCCGAGACCCGGCTGTTCGTCGAGACGACCGGTGTGACGCTGCGGCGCCTCGACGACGACATCACCCTCGACGGCGTGTCGGCCGTCGTGCTCGACGAGTTTCACGAGCGGTCGATCGAGATCGACCTCGTGCTCGGGCTGCTCGTGCGGCTCCGCGAGCTGCGTCCTGGGCTGCGCGTGGTCGTCATGAGTGCCACGCTCGATCCCGGCCCGGTGGCCCGGCTGCTCGGCGGGTGCCCGGTGATCGACGTGCCCGGTCGGCTCTTTCCAGTCGAGATCCGGTATGAGAGGTCCGGGCAGCGCGACGACCTCGACGCCCTCGTGCGGCGGCGCGTGACGGACGCCCTGCAGGCGACGGCGGGTCACGTGCTCGTGTTCCTGCCCGGCGTCGGCGAGATCGGCAGGTGCGAGCGGGCCCTCGCCGAGGTCTCTCGCGCGGGCGGGCACGATCTCGTGCCCCTGTTCGGCGATCTGCCGCCGGAGCGACAGGATGCCGCGCTCGCCGACACCGGCCGCCGACGGATCGTGCTGGCGACCAACGTCGCCGAGACATCGCTCACGATTCCCGGCGTGACCGCGGTCGTCGATGCGGGCCTGGTGCGTCGGCTCGCGGTGGATGCGGCGACCGGACTGCCGCGGCTCGAACTGTGTCCGGTATCGCGCGCCTCGGCCGACCAGCGTGCCGGCCGCGCGGGGCGCACGGCCGCCGGCATCTGCTTTCGGATCTGGGACGAGGCCGGGCACCACCGGCGCGAGGCGGCCGACCCGCCGGAGGTGCTCCGCGGCGACCTCGCCGAGCCGCTCCTGCGGCTGGCCGCACTGGGCGAGCCGATCGCCGCCGATGTCGCGGAGCCCTTCGCGTGGCTCGATCCGCCGCCGCCGGAGGCGCTCGCCCGAGCGCGGGACACGCTCCTGCGCCTCGGCGCGCTCGATCCCGCCGGCCGCGTTACCCCGCTCGGCCGCGAACTCGCGCGACTCCCCGCGCATCCCCGACTCGCGCGGTTGCTCGTGGCCGGCGCCGCCGCCGGCGTCCTGCGTGAGGCGGCGGTCGCCGCCGCGCTCCTCTCGGACCGTGATCCGTTCCGGCAGGCCGAACGCTCGGGCGGCGGTCCGCGTGACCGGGAGATCCGGCGTTCGCGTTCCGATCTCGTCGATCGGGTCCTTGCGATCCAGGCCCTCCATGCCGGTGCCAGCCCCGAGCAGCTCGATCCCCGGCCGCATCCGCGGGCGGCGCGTGGCGTCTTCGTCGCGGCGGAGCAGCTCACGAGGCTGGTCGAGTCGCCCCGTGCGGCGCGTGCGGCCGAGCCCGACGTCGCGCTCGCCAGGGCACTGCTCACGGCGTTTCCCGACCGCCTCGTGCGACTCAGGCCCGGGTCGCGCGACCGCGGCACCATGGTCGGAGGCCGCGGTGTCAGGCTCGATGCGGCATCCCGCGTGCGCGACGAGCCGCTGTTTCTCGCGCTCGACGTCGACGACTCCGGCAGCGAGGTGCGGGTGCGGCTCGCCTCCGCGGTCGAGCGGTCGTGGCTCGATGATGCACCCGGCAACCTGCAGCAGGGCGAAGAGATGCTCTTCGCGCCGGCCCGTCGTCAGGTCGAGGCACGGCGACGCACGCTCTGGCTCGACCTCGTGATCGACGAGACGCCCATCGCGATCGGCGATGCGGCACGGGCGGCGGCCCTGCTGGCCGTGGAGGCGCGTCGGGAGCTTCATCGCTGGCTGCCGCCCGCCGACGCTGCGGCCGGCAACCTGCTCGCGCGGGCCCGCTGGCTCGCGTCGGCGCTGCCGGAGCTCGGTCTGCCCACGCTCGATGACCAGACGCTCGGTGGCATGCTCGAGTCGGTCTGCCACGGGCTGCGCGGTCTCGACGAGATACCGTCGGCGGACTGGTGGACGCCCATCGTCGGGGTGGTGGGGGCCGAGCGGATCGCCGAGATCGAGCGGCTCGCGCCGGCGCGGATCGACGTCGCGGGTCGCTCCCGACCGCTGCTCTACGAGACCGACCATTCCGCTCCTGCCCGGCCGCCGGTGCTGGCGGTGCGCATCCAGGAGCTGTTCGGCGTGCGCGAGACGCCGCGCGTGGCCGGGGGGCGTGTGCGGGTGCTGCTCCACCTGCTCGGGCCCAACATGCGCCCGCAGCAGGTGACCGACGACCTCGCGAGCTTCTGGGCCACGACGTATCCCGTCGTCCGCAAGGAACTGCGCCGCCGCTACCCGAAGCACGCGTGGCCGGACGACCCGCTCGCCTGATCGCCAGCGGCACGGCCTCACATCGCCCGGAAGACCGCCTCGGTCCGCGACAGGAGGTCGTCCTCCCCGATGACCTGCTCGATGAACGCGCGGCACGGATAGCCCGCCTCGAACTCGTCCTGCAAGGCCCGGGCGAAGCCGCCGTTCTCGATCTCCGTCAGCACCTCCCGCATGTGGGCCGCCATCCCCTCGCGGTCGATCGCGAACGTGCGCGTCATGCCGCCGAAGGCCGCCGCATAGCCGTGGGCACGGCTCGACGAGAGGAAGCCGTCGCGGGCCATCTGCGCAAAGGTTTCCGACATCTCGCCCGAGAGGTACATCTCCAGCAGCAGTCCGAGCGGCGAGAGCCCCGCTTCGACCCCGACGTGGAACGCGGAGAGGATCGCGGCCCCGAGCCACGGCCCGCAGGCCTGCTCGACGTAGAGATCGAGCACCGCCTCCTCCCGGGCGCTCATCTCGAGCGCGCCCTGCCGCAGCGAACCGGCGCCGGCTGCGATCGCCAGGAGCCGCGTCCACGCGGTTCCCGTGACGTCCTGCTCGACGCCGACGTAGCTGAGGTAGCCCCGTCCCGCGAGGAAGCGCTCGCGAATGGCGTCGCCCCCCATGCGCGGCGCGAAGAGGCCGACGTCGAGATCCGTCGCGGGAACCACGAGGCCGTTCGCGAGCGCGTAGCCCGAAGCGAAGACGAGGAGCGTCCCCGGGCGGAGGCGGGGGGCGATGCGGGCGAGCACGGCGGGCTGCACCTCGTCCGGCACGAGCACCAGCGCCACGTCGGCCTCGCCAGCCGCCTCGGCCAACGCCGTCAGGTGAAAGCCGTCGTCGCGTGCCTGCCGGCTCGAGGGATCGTCATCGCTTCCGACGATCACGCGGGCTTCGAGCGTGTCGCGCAGATTGAGCGCCAGGGGCCGGCCGAGCAGGCCGTACCCGAGGATGGCGACGGTCGTGCCGCGCAGCGCGCCCGGGTCGGCGTGCTCGTCACGAAACATCCGGTGCCGGCGCGGCGGGGGAGGAGTGCTCACGGGCGGCCTCGCGAAAGCTTTCCAGGAGGGGATCGACCAGCAGGATGAACTCACGGAGGCGGGTCGGGCTCATGCCTCGGACCGTGATCCGTCCGGCCAGGAAGGAGGCGGCCAGCGAGCAGCGGCCGAACGCCGCATCGTGGAGCGTGCCCAGCGGCATCCGCACGACGAGGGAGGGCGCGTCTCCGGCGCTGACGCAGCACAGGGCGGCCGGCGTCGCGACCAGCTGCACGCGGGCGCCGGTGTCGGGAAACTCCCACAGGATCGCGGGCATCGCTGTCGCGAGCTGCCGGCGCTGGTCGGGGTCGAGGCGACCGTCGAGTCGCTCGATCACCCTCCCCATGAGGGCGGAGACCTCGTCGCCCCCGACCCCGTTCATGAGGAATTCGGGAGGCTGGGCGGGTGGGCGGACCGGCATGCGGCGGATGATCCTGCGAGGTGCGCTGATCGGCGCGCTGCTGGGTGCGGTCCGGCCGACCTCGGCCCGGACGTGAACTTACCGCACCGGGGCCGGGGTACAAGCGAGCGCGACGGAATGCGCGGCGGAGGGCTCCTGCGCGTCGACGGAAACCTGCGTCGCGTGCATCGTCGCCGGCAGCACCACCGTGACGGTCGTGCCGCGTCCTGGATCGCTCGCGATGCGAATCGAGCCGTCGAGTATCTCCACGAGCGACTTGCAGATCGACAGCCCGAGTCCTCCGCTCCGGTGCCCGTCGCCGTGGCTGTGGGCGGGGTCGGACTTGTAGAACCGTTCGAAGACGCGCGCGAGCTCGTGGGCCTCCAGCCCGATGCCGGTGTCCTCGACGGCGAGGGTCACGCGACCGTCGTCGCACCGCACGCGTGCCGTGACACGGCCGCCGTCCGGGGTGAATCGCAGGGCATTGTCGAGCAGGTTCGCCACGATGCGGCGCAGCCCGGCGGCGTCGCCCGACACGGGCGCCGGTGCCGACGCGTCGGCGGACAGACCGATTCCCTGCTCGCCGGCCACGCCGGAAAACATGGCGACGGTCTGTCGCACGATCAGCGCGAGGTCCACGGTATCCTTCCACACGATCCGCTGGTCGCCGGCGTGCTCCGCGAGCAGGAGCAGGTCGTTGGTGACCCGCGACAGCTGGCGGGAGGCCTCCAGCGTGTCCGTGAGGACCTCGTGGATGTCGGCCGTGTTCCCGGCGCCGGCGACCGCCACCTCGAGCGAGCTCTGGATGGCGGCCAGCGGTCCACGCAGTTCATGGGCCGCATCGGCCACGAAGCGCTCCTGTCGCTGCACGTGGTCCGCCACCTGGTCGAGTAGATGGTTGATCGTGTGCGAGAGGACGTCGAGCTCGTCCCCCGTGCCGCGCTCGGGGAGTCGGTCATCGAGGCGCGTGGGCCTCAGTCTGCCGGCCGTGCGCAGGATGTCGCCCACCGGGCGCGTGGCCTGCACGGCGAGCAGGTAGCCGATGAGCGGCGTGAGCAGCGTCACCAGCACGCCCATCGGCACCAGCAGCCGCATCAGGCCGGTCACGCTCTCATCGAGCACGCCCGTGTGCATGCCCACGCGCAGGTAGTAGCGGACCCGCCCCGGCTGTCGGATCCACTGGCGCACGTACCGATAGGGGCCGACGTCGGCGACGAGCTCCCGGCGGTCGAGCCTGCTCGGGGGATGGTCGGCGATCGCGTCGGGACAATTGTCACTCTTCCAGACGGTCTGCCCATCGTTCGTCAGCAGGTGCATGAACCAGCCGCGCGTCTGATGGCTGGCCGTCATCCGCCGCATCTCGTCGACCACCCCGTCGATGTCGGGATGGTTGTCGCGCAGCGCCGACATGATCTCGATGACGGCGGCCCGCAGCATGCCGTCGGCCTCGCGGTAGAGCATGGACCGGGCAGCGATGCGCACGACGAAGAGCGTCGCCAGCGTGGTCACGAGCACGACCGCCGTGTTCCAGAGCGTGAGCCGGACGCGGAGGCTCGTCCGCCACGCCCGGTCACTCCGCCGCCAGCGCATAGCCACGGCCCCGGACGGTGCGGATGAAGGAGGTTGATCGGCCTCGATCGAGCTTGCCCCGCAGCCGGTTGATGTGCACCTCGATCACGTTCGTGGGTCCGTCCCAGTCGAAGCCCCAGACGTGCTCGCAGAGCATCTTTCTGGTGACCACCTGCCCCTTGAACCGCATCATGAGCTCGATCATGGCGAGCTCCGTCGGCGTGAGGTCCACCGTCCGGCCCCCGACCGAGAGCCGCTTGCTGCCGAGGCACAGCGAGAGCTTCCCGGCCTCGAGCTTGAGCGCCGGCTTGTCGGACGTGCGGCGATGCACCGCCTCGATACGGGCGAGCAGTTCATCCATCTCGAAGGGCTTGGGCAGGTAGTCGTCGGCCCCCGCCTCGAAGGCCTCGAGCTTCTCGTCGATGCTGCCGCGGGCCGTGAGGACGATCACGGGTGTTCGCGATCCGTGGGACCGCGCGGCGCGCAGCACCTCGACGCCGTCGATACCGGGCAGCATGAGATCGAGGATCACGAGATCGCTCGACAGGATCGTCTCGTCCCGAATCGCCGCCGCGCCGTCGTCGACGCAGACGCATTCGTGGCCGGCCCCCTTCACGGCCTTGCTGACGGAACGGGCGATGATCGGATCGTCCTCGATGACAGCGACAAGCATCGGCACGCATCCCCGCCGCGACCGTCGGATGGACCAAGGCCACCTGCGACACCTCCACCCTCAGCCACCATCGTACCGCCGTGACTGCAGTGCCGCGACCGCGTCGCGCAGCGAGGCGACCTCGGCCTCGAGCGCGTCGAGGCGATCCTCGAACGATCCTGCGCGGCCGATGACGTGGTCGGTGGCGGCGTGGCCCGCCGTGGCGTGGTCGGGCGGCATCGCCGCGAGACTGTGCGCCGGTGGCTGGCGCCGCGGTTCCGGGGACGCAGGCGGTGGCGGCGATGTCGCGGCCGGTCCGAGGCCGGCCCTCACCTTGGCGAGTGATTCCTCCGGCAGGAGGCCGTGCGTGAGCATCCGGCCCCGGCCCGGGGGCGAGAGCCAGACGACGAGTCCACGCTCGGCGAGCCGGTCGAGGTGCCGGCGGAGCACGTCGAGGTCGGGAATCTCGTCCATCCGACTCGCGCGGCCGCGGAGGTCGCCCTCGGTCTGCGCACCCCGGAGCAGCAGCTCGCCGAGGATCGCGAGCTCCTCCTTGGAGGCACCGAGCCATTCGTAGGCGAGGTGGCGGTAGCGGGCGATCTTGCCGTTGCCGTAGACCTCGGCGATCGCGCCGCACTGGCGCAGGCCCGCGAGGGCCCTCGTCACCTGTTCCTCGTCGAGCGACGTCACCGGATCGCGGTTGCTCTTTTGATTGCAGCCGTTGACCAGCGCGTTGAGCGACAGCGGATACTGATCCGGCGTCGTCTTCCCCTTCTCGATGAGCGTGCCGAGCACGCGGCGCTCCGCCGCGTCGAGAGGCCGCACCGGCCTGGCCGCATCCGCTCCGTTCATGGCTGAATCCTCCGGGACGAGCCGACATCCTACCGGCGACCCGTGCGACCGACGCGCCCGCCGCCCGCGATGTCACCGGCCGGCAGGGCCGCCCGGCGCGCGGTGGTGCGGGCAGCCGTCAGGGCTGAACAGGGCGCTCGCCTCGTCGCCGCGGGCCGAGACGTACGCGACGAGGTCGAGGATTTCGTCGCGCGTGAGCTTGTCGAGCAGGCCCTTCGGCATGATCGAGACCGGCGACGCGACGCGTTCGTCGATCGAATCCTTGCGGATGCGGATGGGTGCGGCCTTGAGCACGGGGTTCTCGACGAGCGCCACCTCCGTCGGCGTCTCCTCCACGACCAGACCGGTGAGGGATCGGCCGTCGTCGGTGAGGATCGTCGTGGAACGATACTTCTCGTCGATCCGCAGCGAGGGCTCCAGGATGTGCCGCGTGACCTCGAGGGGGTTCATGTCGGCGGACAGCTTCGCCAGCTCCGGTCCGAAGTTGTTGCCGGCGTCCCCCAGACGATGGCACGCGACGCAGCTGGCCGTGCGGAAGATCTCGCGCCCGTGCACGAACGACCGCCCCTTCTCGAGCGACCGCACGTCGGCCTCGAGGTCGGCGAGCGTCCACTCCGTCCGTGGGCGACGGTCCGCGAGCAGGTCGTCGCGAATCGGCAGGGGACGGGCCGCGAGATGGCCACCCGGGTCGGCGAGATACGCCTCCAGGTCGTCCACCACGTAGAGCGCGCCGAACATCCGCCGCCAGTGACCGGGATAGGTGCACACGTAGGGGTAGACGCCCGGCTCGGTCGGCGCCGTGAACGTCACGCGCTGCGTGGACTGCGGCTGCATGAGCGTGCTGGCCGCGAGGACATCGGACGACTCGGGCACGAAGTTTCGCCTGGCGAATCCGGGATCCTGAGCCTGGGCCTCGGCCGCCTCGCCCACCGCCTGCATCCGCCCCGGCCGGGTGATCACGAAGTTGTGCGGCATCGCATCGAGGTTCTCCAGCACGAAGAGCACCGGTCGCCCGGCCTGCACGGCCACCGTCTCCTGGTCGTAGGCCATCCGCTCGTAGATCGTGCCGATCCGCACGACCCGCACGCCCAGATCGGCGAGCTCGCGTCGGCGCCCGCGACCCTCCTCGGGTGACAGCCGCGTCGTCAGAGCCTCGGCAAACTGCCAGGCCGCGAGTCCGGCATCGCTCGAGCGCTCCTGCGTCGAGGACGCACGGATCGCCTCGATCAGCGGCAGGACGAGTCCGGCCGCCTCGGCCGCCGGCCACGCTGTCACGGGGATGCGCGCGAGGGCGCGGATCGCGTCGTCGCGGTCGATGCCGGCCCGGACGAAGGGGGCGATCCGCCGGAACGCCTCCTCCTCGCGGCCCTTCACGCCGACCAGCGCCGCGAACACGGCGCGGCGGACGCTGCCAGCGAGTCGTTCCGCCTCGCTCGTGAGCGTGAACTCGGCGGCCGGCGCGGGGGCGGGCTGCCTCTCCGCACGGAACACCTCGGCACGGTTCGCATCGAGGGCCACGAGCGTGAAGCCGTCGAGCCGCTTCGCGAGGCCGCCCTCGCCGCGGTTGTGGACGACGATTCGGTCGATCGGGTGCGGTCCACCGAGGTCGACCTCCCACCAGGGATCGGTCGTGTTCTCCTCGGTGTGCGTCTGCGTGCCGGATGCGTAGATCGGATCGGTCCGACCGTCGATGGCGCGGGTCGCCTCGCCGCCGTGCGCCGTATTCTTCTGCGTGGCCCTGCCGGAACGGGCGACGTTCGCGCCACCCGCGAAGACCTCCACCTCGGCGAGCGTGAGCGTGCGCCCCTGGCCGGGCAGCGCCACCCGCACGTAGCGGGCCGACGTGCCTCCGGAGTTCGCCGACGCCGCGGACGGGCTGTCGAGGAGCGGCACGATGCGATCGTAGAGCCTCGATCCCACGGCGGGATCACCGACGAGCGGCAGGGCGGACACGAGGTCGACCAGCCGACGGGGATCGGTCGCGGCGAGATCCCAGACGCGGTCGACACCGTCGCCGCCCGCCGCGGCGTCGATCGTCATCAGGGCCACGTACCCGATCCGTCGCAGCACCGGCCGCCGGGCACCGGTCGCGAGGTCCTGCATGTCTCCGCGGAGCTCGACGAGCTCGCCGGCGGGCCGTCCCAGCAACAGCCGGATGAGCGCGAACACGGTGGCGGAGTCGACCTCGCCCTCGCGTGCGTCGAGCGTGGCGAGGGCGTCGGCGACGACCTTCACCACGCTCGTGCGATCGGTCGCGGCCAGCTCCGCCACCGCCTCGGCACGGAGCCGGTCGTCGAGCCCGGGACGCAGGAGCATCTCGCGGTAGACCAGCGGCGAACGCGGCACGGCCGCGAGCGCGTCGTTGGAGAGCGACCGGTAGAGGAAGCGTCGCCCCGCGTCGGTCCGGAAGACGAGCCGCTCGCCGGCCCGCTGGGCCCGCTGGAACTCCGGCTCGAGCACCCGTTTCGCCTCCTGCTTCACGTACGCGAGCGCCTCGTCCGTCGGAAACTCGTCCACGATCGCCAGCGCCTCGATGGCGGCCGGCTGACGGAGGAAGGTGGCGGTGCGCAGCGCCTCGAGCCGCACCCGCGGACTCCCGTCTCCCGCTCCCCGAAGCACGACGCCGAGTGGGTCGCTCAGGCGATCCGCGATCGCGGCGACGACGCGCATCCCGGCGGCCCGTGATCGCGGGTCGTTCGCCGTGAGGACGGCCTCCATGAGGGCGGGCTCCACGCGGTCGAAGTGCCGGAGCATCCAGAGCGCCTCGAGCTGTTCATGCTCG
>Ga0214923_10008933_pt1 | contig 10527 bp, 3 predicted proteins | sample LL1510_MetaG_FD_177993 | JGI IMG/M metagenome (GOLD analysis project Ga0214923, IMG submission 177993) | Freshwater microbial communities from Lake Lanier, Atlanta, Georgia, United States - LL-1510 | ecosystem: Environmental > Aquatic > Freshwater > Lake | place: USA: Georgia | collected 2015-10-15
AGCTTTAAAATACGGAGTCATCTCCTCCCGAATAATCTGCCCCGCCATCCCATCCGGCAGGTCGCCCTCAAGACCGTACCCAACTTCGATTCTTACTTTACGTTCGGTGGGAGCAATCACAATCAACACTCCGTTATCTTTACCCTTTTGACCAATTCCCGAGGCCGAAAATACATCTGATGAAAACTCATCGATGGATTTATCCCCTAACGTTTTTGGCACATAAGTCGCACATTGAATGCCGGTTTTTTGCTCCAATTCGACCGACAATTGTTCCAATTTTCGGACCACATCTGGGGATAGAGTCGCGGTCTCATCCGTAACAAATCGATTCAGATGAATCGGTTCCGACGCCCATACGCCTCCCCCGGCCCAACCGATCATTGAAACGACAGCAAGGATAATGAACGATCGCAATATCGGGGATAAAATTCTCATAGGCGTATGGTATCCGATATCCATCAAGAATGACAGATTCCGATGTCACGAGAAGGCGACCCCGAATGAGAAGTCGGAGCACGCCTCCGAAATGTGCGCCTAACTGTTCTTTAGGGTGGCCAGATGTTGATTGGCCGCCACGGTGTCCCCCGTTGCCGCATGCCACGTAATCGTTCCCTCAGACTCAGCCTGAATCGAAATGCGCATTTTCATTGCTTCGATGTAGCCAACAATTTGTCCTTTGGCGACCTTACCCGTCACCTGTTCAACAATTCGACCGGGCATTACCGCGATGACTTGGTTGGGGGTTGGTGTGGATATAATCGATTTCTCGCCCACCCCACGGCTGGATTTAACCGCTGATTTATCCGCAACAGAGAGTGTCATCCGCTGATCATTCACGATCATGGTCACTTGACGGTTCCCATCCGTTTGCGGGGGAGACAGGGATACCATTTCGAATGACACCGCCCGCCCCTCAATATCGAGTTCGATTTTTTTACCGGAGGGCAGCCCATTTAACTTGACCTCCCACGGCAATTGCGATGTGTATATCCCATGCTGAGCCTCGAATTTTAGTAGGCCCTCGACATCACCTGGAAATGAATCCGCCAGTACCGCTAAGTATCGAGGAATTGATCGGGAATAATTCAATTCAAGGTCGCGATGAACGCGATCGATGCGTTCCTTATAGTCGATAGTTGGGCGTATCATTGGGGGAAGTGCGGACGGCGGAAGCGCATTAAATGCCGACGCAACTCGTGGCTCAAACCCAAATTGGGGCGTTCCTTTATGCCCCAGAAACAGCATTTTAGTGGATACCGGGGCCGTGGCAACATTTGCGACCATAAATTCAACAATATCATCGACGGTTGTAATCGCTCCTGTCCGATCATTGTTTAAAATCCACAACGCAATTTCGCCGGCATCTTTTGAATACGGCGTCACACCGGTTGTCCGAGTCACATGATTCAAAACACGCCCAAATAGTGTCAGAAATCGACGAAACTCATCGGGGCGCCCGCCAACCGCCAAAAACTGCTGTCGAACATTGTTAATCATGCCTGGAGGAATCCCATACTCTTTTACTTGGTTTGGAGACACCTCGTTATCCGGCATAAACGGCTTCCAGAACTGGTGTATCGATTGATCATGCTCGGCTAACAGATCAAGGTGTTGCAACGGAAATTGGGTATCCCACGGGGTATTTCGAAACACTTGAACGACTTCGCTAACCGTAGGCTGGGCATTGGAGACCGCCAACATATCGCTGCTGGTCACGCAACAATGGCGAAACCCTCGTTTTGCCAGCTCTAAAATCACGAGTGCCGTCGTTCGTCGAGCGTTGTGAGAATGAACTCCCAGCAACGGCTGATGTCCGGTGAGCCGTTGGATACCCTCAACTACACCTGAAAATTGGTCGACATGCTCTAAACCCATCAGTCCCTGGGCATCCTTCACGGTCAATATAATCCGATCCTCAAATTTATTGTCGCGAGCAAATTCGACCATTTCCGATAAAAAACGGATATAAAACTCAGGTGTATATGTCGGGTGAAATGCCACGCAGATATCGACGATGGCGTCGGTTTTTGCAGCCGACAGCACCGCCGATTTGAGGTCGACAATGGAGTTCATTCCTTGGAACACCCGCAATTTTTGAATACCCCCGTCGTGAGCCATGATTCGGTACGTCTCATCAACCGCACCGGACTCCAATGGAGAATCCCCATAGGCGACACCCATTTTTTCACGAAATAATCCGGCCGTAATACTTCCGGGCAACGCCTGCTTCAACCGTCGGGTCGCCTCAATGGGGTCGATTTTATTAAATCGCAAATTAACGTGGGTATTGGCCCCACCCCCCACCTCTTGTGCCATAAAGGGCAGGCGATCCAAAAATGGCGCTGACATTAATTGCTCCCGCAATTGATCTCGGTTGGCAATCGCCGTCTGAGAATGATCCCGAAACCGGGTGTTCGTAAGTAGCATCCGATTGCCATCCAAAGCGTCACGCCGCCACGCGGACACTACGGCCACCGATCCGGCCACTCCGCCACCGGCTGATGTGTAGACCTCACCATACAACGGCCATGTCGGGGTCACGGGAAAGGACGGAACCGGTTTTGCGGGGGATAGCGATGGGGCCACCGATTGGACAATCCCCGAAATAATTGGCCCATTGACCGTTACCTCAGCGACATAGCTCGCCATTCGATCGATCTGATCTTGGAAATTGATGGGATTTCGAGGATCGTGAACCTGAATTTGAAATTCTGGAGTCGCCATGACTGCTTTGAGCCAATTGATGTGAATCCGCTGATTAATAAAATCCGGATGCGCTAGGACGGCGTCAATCAATGATAAATTCGATCGGTCGGACCCGCCAAAATAGGCCGACATGGCCGCCAACCGCGCGCGACTCACCGCTTCGGACAATGTCTTCCCATAAACAAGAATTAACGAGTGGTTTGAGTCAAATAAATCTGAAACGCCTGGATTCCGTGAATTGGTTTGGACGCGGGTCGCGAATCCAGATGGGTAGGTTACCCGGGAAAACGGACCCGGTACCGGAAACGTGTTGTATTCACCGCCAATTTTCTTTAAGGATTCACCGATCACGCGCAATTGAATCGAAACCCCATGATTGGGTGTCACGGACTGGAAGATAGTATCAAGAGTCTCGCCGCGAGCAATTCGAATTTGAGCCTCGACCAAGTCCAAGTTGTTATGGATCAGCTCAGTGGTCGGATGTTCGACCTGAAGCCGGGTATTGACCTCCATAAAATATGCGTTGCCCTCCGAGTCAATAATAAACTCGGCCGTCCCCGCTCCGGAATACCCCACCTCTTTAAAGAGTTTCACAGCACTATCGGCCAGATTATTAAATTGGTCCCCAGCCGGTGCACGCTCGATCACTTTTTGATTCCGCCGTTGAACCGAGCATTCCCTGGTTCCAAAATGTCGGACATTGCCATGTAAATCTCCGACTAATTGAACCTCAACGTGGCGAATATCACCCTCCACCAATTTTTCGATAAACACCCGGCCATCTTTAAACGATGCGAGAGCTTCCTTGGAAGCCGAGTCAAACCCGCTGGCTAGCTCCGATTCCGATCGAACAACTCTCATCCCCTTACCCCCACCGCCACTGACAGCTTTGACCATTACCGGATATCCGATACGCTCGGCTTCTCGACGCGCATCGTCGAGCGTGTCAATCACCCCCGAGCCCGGAACCACCGGGGCTCCAGCCGTGATGGCGATTTGTCTCGCCAAGGTTTTGTTTCCCAATGCGGCGACCACGGACGGTTCGGGCCCCAGTACAAAAATACCGTTTTTCCGAAATTCCCTATGAGCCCGGTCATCTTCAGACCACAATCCCCACCCTGGCCAAATAAAGCGAACGTTATTTTCCTTTAGTTTGGCAATGATATCCCGGATATCTAGATAGGCCGCCACGCCGTTCCCGCTCAGACGAACGGTGGTTGTTACGGAATTGACTGGCACATCTGATCCCGCCAATAACCCCAACGTGGGATGCCCCATAACAAACGACGTATCCGCAAACCGACTGGCCGCTGTCCCCCGATTGCCAATTGCGATCCGTTCGCCAGGTATCAACTGTGGGATATTTGGCAACGATGGCGAATGACGTTTAACGATTGGAAGATCAAGAATTTTCTGTGGAAATGCCGGCACACTCAATGCCCGGACGCCGCGCCCGACACTGTCCAATGGCATTATCCGAGACGGCTGAAATGATTTTATTCGACGCGACGTTGCGGTGCTCAGCCGCTGGACGGAGGATAGAGGAAACATTCCGGATACGCGATACATAATGGCCCCTTAACCGATTCAACCGCCCACCAAATTAAACGACGAATAACCGGTCAGCTTAACCGATGTACCGGACAATTGAATCTATATATTTTTTGTGGAATCCGCCAAAAATACTGGTAAATAAAGAAAATTGTCAACGCTGGATTGCAGCTACAAAGTTATTTGACTCGGATTTTCCAACAGACCCATCGCCGCTTTCACCCGATCGTTAAATTCCGGTTGAAACAACTGTGGATGCCGTCGAATTTGGGTCCCCAAATGAATCAAAAGAGATCGAGCTTCGTCATAATTACGAGCCTGAATCTTGAGCAATCCAATCGTCAGAATCACATTCCACGGAAGGTCTTGATTTCCGTGTTGAACACTCTGAATGGATAAATTCAAAAAGCGATCCCAGTCTTTTTCTTTCAAGGCAATTAAACTGAGTTCTTTGTAGGCGTGCGAGCAATCGGGGGCGACTAATAAGACGTCCAGTAATCGATGTTTAGCCTCGGTCATATTGCCCAGCATTTTAAAACACCGAGCCGCCAACGTTTGTGCCGAAATTGCCACGGTCTTGTATCGCTTAAAGACTGGGGACAACCAATCCAAGGCCTGGCCATAGTGGCCAAGTTGACTCCATTTGAGTGCCAAATGCATGCATACATGGTAATCGGTGGCGATTTCCTTGGGGACCGATTTTTCGATTGCGGCCATTTTTTCCCGGTACGTGGGATCTTGGGGTGTCACTAAGTTCAGCGATATTTCCAAATCATCCCCAAAATCAACGAGTCGCGGGTCGCACATTCCATTGATCTCAGAGTCCGTCACAATCTCTTTTTTCGAGAGAGTCATGCCAACGGGCAAGCCAGGTCTCACGGACGATTTAGACACCACCCCACCCCGTTTTTGCCAGTACCACTCGATCAGACCCGTGGCGAGTGGGTAACACACCACGCCCCGAAATCCAACCGTCATCATATCGCAGGAATCGCTGGCCACCCCAGCCACATCAAATATCCATATCACGCCGTCTGGGGAAATTTCATCCCATAAACGATCAAGAATCCGAAACAACCCTAATGGGAAGTTGAATACTTGGGGTGCTTCATCACTCGACGAGCAATACTCGTTGAGCCACGCCAACTCATCCTTATCCAGCGAGGTGACCGGTTTGATAACGGGTTTCTCGATAATCTTCTTTGAAATGATGGGTGCAACGAACGCCGCCTCCACCAGTGATAAGGTCCGAATCCACTCGTCTAGTTCGGACGGATCGACATAGGCCGGGGGATAATGGACGCTGTCGATTATGGGATCGCGAGTATCAATACGTGATTCAATAAAATATTCTCGAAGGCCATTGGGAGAGTGAGATAAGTGAGCCGTCGGGAGACTATCCAGTAAATAATTCAGAATAATCACGTCATAACTCCCAAACTCAGGCTCGGAGCGAATGATATCCTCGACCGCGAATCGAACGGAGTCGTTGGGAGTTGAAAATACGGTTCGGTGAGTCATTACAGTTTGGTCGGAATACTCCGAAATACAGTACGTCCACTCGGTTTCAACCGTAAAATCAGTTAACCGTTGAACCACACCGCGCGCCAAAACCCCTAATCCCGCCCCGTATTCTTTGATTGCAATGTCACGTTTCCCCAATCCCACCCGTTTCGCTAACCCAAAAATCCAATCGACCATCAGGTCCCCATTTGAAAACGAAAACGGAACCTCGCCGTCAAAAAAGGCGGAAACGCCACGGGTCCAGACCACATGGGATAAAAAATGCCGCAAACTGCGATGTCGAGGCACTGGCGGTTGAAGCTGACGCGAATTCATCGCCTACAGTGTATCGCTCTTTGATCGACCCAATCAACCGATGCCCGCTGCCGGGATCTTGCCCTATTGGCTCACGTGCTAGCGGGTGGGTATACTCAACGATTATGAGACGAGAATTTGGGTTTTACACAATGGTTCCGGGGCTATCGGTCTACGGAACACTCCTCGTGACGTTAGCTGCGTTTGCACTCCCTCAGGCACTCCACCATCCTATTCCAGCCGATACGCTAATTTTTTACATGTTTTTGATTATTTTGCTCTTGCCCGTCAGTTTAGGGCTGATTTCGATTGGAAATTCTTACCTCAAGATCGTGTCCAAGGCGCTAATTTTAATTGGATTACCATCCATGATACTCGCGCTGTTTTCGATAATCGTCGCATTATCAGCTCGACATCCCTAATTTATGAATTCAAGGAGTACCCCATGACACCAACCACCACGATTCCGATCCTAGAGGGCGATGGGATCGGCCCCGAAATATGGGCCGCATCACGGCTCGTATTTGACGCCGCATTGCAGAGGCACCTTCCAAACCAACGGGTCGAATGGCGAACGGTTCCCGCCGGGCAACGAGCTTTTGACACCACCGGGGATTATCTCCCCACCGTCACGCTAGACGCTATCCGGCAGCACAAAGTCGCATTGAAAGGCCCTCTCACCACCCCAGTCGGCGAGGGATTTCGGTCAATTAACGTCACGTTACGGAAAACATTTGACTTGTACGCATGTGTTCGTCCGGTCACCTGGTTCGACGGGGTTCCCTCCCCGGTGCGACATCCTGAACGGGTGGACATGGTGATATTTCGTGAAAACACCGAAGATATCTACGCTGGCATTGAATGGGCCTATGACAGCACTGAAGCGCAAACGATTCGCGATACAATCACCACTTTAAATGGGTCGCTCAACGTCCCATTTCCATCGACGACCGGCTTTGGCATTAAACCGATATCCAAAGATGGATCAAAACGTCTAATGCGGGCGGCCATTGACTTTGCCATCGCTAGATCACGCCGTTCCGTCACCATCGTACACAAAGGAAATATCATGAAGTTTACGGAAGGCGCATTCCGAAATTGGTGCTACGAGGTGGCTATTGAGGAGTACTCCGATCGTGTGTTTACGTGGAAAACATACGAACAGATTTCACGATTAGAGGGGGCAACCGCGGCCCGATCCGCACTCGACGCGGCGACAGCCGACGGAAAAATAATCATCAAAGACCATATTTGCGATGCGTTCTTCCAAGACTCGTTACTCTGCCCAGAAAATTTCGACGTTGTAGCTACGACGAATTTAAATGGAGACTATATTTCTGATGCGCTGGCCGCTCAAGTCGGTGGCATTGGATTAAGTCCAGGGGCCAATATTAACACCGCGACGGGCTACGGTATATTCGAAGCCACTCACGGGACGGCACCATCGATCGCTGGGCGAAACATTGCCAATCCATCGGCGATGATTTTGAGTGGAGCGCTACTATTCGATCATCTCGGTTGGCATCACGCCTCTACGGCGATCACATCGGCCCTTTCCGACACCCTCCGGGCACGCGAAAGTACGGTCGATATTAATCCAGACAACCCCATCGGAACGACTGAATTTGCGCAGGCCCTGGTGCGTCGAATAACCGCCGCCTAGTAACGGATGAGCCAGGGGCGACCGGTTGGTCGCCCATGCCGCCGACTGCCGAAATTATGTCGTCCAGTAAACCTAATGAAAACACCAAAGACAATCCAAATTTAATTGGTATAAAAACAAAAAACTGCTATTCCATTCCGGAAAATGCCGTGTATTATAGCCGACATAATTTCAGGATATTTCGTTAATAACCACGCGTGCCCAACAGGCTGATTTCATGCGGCGGCATCACCCTCCGATTCCTCACACTCCGGATTGGAAACTGTCGCATGCTACCCCCGCTAGACAAGGAATACGGATGCTAAAAATAATTTCATCATCACACACCCTCCCCGAATCAGGACAATCAGTGGTCGGATCCGACCTTATTGAAACGGGTTGGGGAATCTGCCCATTAAACGACCATCAGCGACAATTGCTCGATCGAATTGTTCGATCACAGCCCAATGCCACCATTCTACCTATTACGGAATTGAGAGTCCCATATCCGGCACCCACCCCACATAAACTGATTGTCGTGTTTGATACCACCGGGCTCCATGGATTCCACGGGTTCTTTGGCGACACCCAGTGGTCCTATAACGAGCGATTTGGGCACTATTGTGGGATCATGCGTCGATCAACAAATGCCCTATTACAGACAATCACCACGGGACTTTCAACGGTCCAAACTCATGACGAAACCCGACCGGGTATTTTTGTCCCCACTCCGACGGGCCCTGCCACTCAGGAATATAAATTGACATTTGGCGACGGATCAACCGAAACTATCGTATTTGAATACCGGCAACCCACCCCGCCTTATTTGGGACTTGAGCGCTTTTATCGAATTGCCCCCGATCATATTCGTACCACCCATCATGACACCGAGTTACTGGTCCCCGTGTGCTGCCTCTTTGCAGCCACCCCATTAATCTCGATGAGATCAGCTCAGCAACCCGAGTTGGTCCGTGGCGAGGCCCCGATCCAATTTGCCGAAGCGTTATACCTTCTCCAACGAACAGCAGTACCTGGGATTGCACCCGTACTCAAAGAACAGCTAACAACGAGATTACTGGCGGATTTTCGCTACACGATGGATGCGTTCGCCAAGCAATTAAGATGGCGATTCCCAAGTTCTGACAGTCAGTCCATCCAGAAATTAACCACTCTGAGGTCCTGGATTCAAGCCAGTGCCTCGCCGTCGGAATCGGCTACCTATATCCACCTGATCAACCAGTATATATCCGCTCATCCGGTTCAATCGCCTCCGGAGATATCGTCAGATAGAGCCACTTACACGCCCATCACCACGGGTTCAGAACTTACTCATAGTGTCCCGCTCTTAGCGCCCCCGTCTTCCCATCAGAGTCCAGAGCCGCCGGAGACCGTATGTCAACTCGTTCTGGGCACCCACAGTGAGTCAACTGAAAAAAAACAGCCGCCCGCCAATTCACCTAAATCGTCCGCATCGACTCACCGCCGAGATAAAAGCGCTACCGTGACCCGGCAACGGGTTCCTGCATCTACCGCCGATGATCCACTTCGGGAGGAATTATGTCGACGTTGCGGCATTGACCGACTACCGGACGGAGTCAGTAAAAAATTCATGAGTCATTTTCCACTACTTCTGGCCGGTATTCCGGATGATATTGAAACTGGAACGCCCTTCCTGATGGCACTCGCGCATACCGCCCTTGCTCATGGTGATCGTCTGGATACCGATACGGCCGGAGCGATTGTGTCACTGATCGAGCCATCGGTAGGAGACAATCGCGACGCGTGGACACCACTTGCCATTCACCTATTGGATATCTTGCCGAGCGAATTACAACGACTATCGGCGATTCCGAAAGGAAAAGAACACGACAAAATCGGGTTCACTCAGGTATACCGAAAATGGTTCGAAATTCTGAGCCCCGTGTCAAAAACCATTGAATTCAGTGAGCAATTCGAATTGGGGAAATTGCGATTAGATGCGCAACTAATGGGATCCAAAAAATCTCAACTAACCGTCACGTCATTACGACATCGGCTGCTTGAAACGTCGGTAGCCGCAATGGCCGGTCAGCCCGAATTTGCCGAATTTCTGGTTAAAAAATCCATACCGACGGCCCCGAAGATCGACGATATGCGGTTTCTGCAGTCGTTGGCTCAACGAATTAGCGTCACTGAGGATCCGGGGTCGCTTGGCCATCAGGTATTTGTCACCTTCACCGCTCTAATGACCGAGAGCCTTCGGGGGGCGTTTCAGGCGGATCAGCTCACTGAAATTGCCCGAATGAGCTTGACCTGCGAGCCGCTCCCCGCTCACCGTGACGAATTAGTGGTTCGACTGTTAACCCAAGCGTTACAAATTGGCGAAGGGACTGAGGCGCCACTATCCCCACTCACACTACAATCGTTACTTCAATCCCTTCAATACAGTCCCAAATTTCCCCAGTCGGCCACCGATGATCTATTACCCCATCTTTTGCCATACCTTGAGACTCACACCGACTTTCCCGATTCCGAATCGCTATTGGGTCGCTTTAAAGGCACGATATCGATCGACTCGTCACTCTATTTTCGGTGGGCCATTTTACTCACTGAACGACGAATTGAGGCGCTGGGTAAACTGGATCGAACGGGCCATTACTATCCTCCTCAAAATGAAACCTGGCGTCTATTAGCGGATACCCCGATTCATACCCTCGGCGAGAATGACGCGTATCGATTTATTATGGCTACTCTCTCAATATGTAATAGCCACGGAACTGACCCTCGACTCAACCATACGTTGTACACGAACAGCATGCGGATGCAAC
>Ga0214923_10008934_pt1 | contig 10526 bp, 10 predicted proteins | sample LL1510_MetaG_FD_177993 | JGI IMG/M metagenome (GOLD analysis project Ga0214923, IMG submission 177993) | Freshwater microbial communities from Lake Lanier, Atlanta, Georgia, United States - LL-1510 | ecosystem: Environmental > Aquatic > Freshwater > Lake | place: USA: Georgia | collected...
TTGCATCTTTTGAACCTGCTTTTAGTTTAGATGGGTCTTTTGTTACCGCAGTCTTTAACTTTGAGCCTGGATTTTCTCTACGATAAACATCAACTGCCTTCTGTGAAAGACCATCTGTTTTATCGGATTTATTGACTTTACTCCAGTCTTCATTCATTTCTTTTTTTCGTTCTGCATTTGTTTTAATATTTGGACTATTCGGATTCTTATAAGGAGTTTTTCTGAAACCTTCTTTATCATAGTTTCCAGATTTCTTTTTTGCAATTGCAGTAGCCGCTGCTATTGCAGCTGCAGCAGATTCTTTTACACAAGAACCTGGAGAATATGCTTTTTTTCCTGGTACAGATTTGTAACGAGGCCAGCATCTTTCATCAATATATGTTTTAAATGATATCATATGAATTTTTTTGCTTTGAAAGTTTTAAGGTTGATACCAACTCTTTTCAATTCACCCTCTTTTTGGTCACCAATTGATGCGCCTGTTTCATCACCTGTTAACTCTTTAATAACACTAGCTTCAGAAAGTTTATTTACTTTAGTAACATAATTAGTTGTATGTTTTGGTATTGCTGATCCAGATTTTCTCAGAATACCTTTTTCTTTTTCTTCACGTTTTTTGGATTTTGCAATCTTATCCAATTTATCTTGTGTCATTTTGCCCCAAGGACCGTAACCTTCTTTAACGGTCTTTTTCTTTGGATCACGGCTGTATTTAACACCAGTTGTGACCATAGACCTATCTAAACCACGACTAAAATTTTCACCACTTGATGCCATGGAAAGACCAGGCTCAATGCCACCATCAATTTCGTTTATTTTTGTTTGACGGCTGCGGATCTCGGTGAGCGTGATTTTTTTGCGGGGACTGGTTTCTTCACAGAAACTTCTTCCACTTGCACCACTGGTTCTGGTTGAACTTCCATTTTCGGAGATTCTTCCACTTTCGTTTTCATTTTTAGAAAATTGACTATTGCTTTTAACATCTTCGTTCTCCTTTATTTTGACAACATAACCTTTTTCTGCCTTATGCACCACACCATTATGTGTATGTGCTTCTTTAGCAGCATTTCTGCGAATCATAAATGTTCTTACTTTACCATTATTATCTTTCATCAATTTACTAGGGTGTAAATCAACTGTTTCATTTAAGAATGATTCAAATTCTTCGTTAACTTTTTTAACTTTTTCAATTGTTTTTGTTTGCGGAACTTGAACAACAGTTTGTCCTCGTTTTTCAATTTCATTAGCTACTAATGAACCATGTACCACATGATGAGAAATCACACCACCTTTACCCCAGCGACCAAAACCAAAATAAGTTAAACCTAATTGTTTTGCTTCCTGCGTGGCTTTAGAATCTTTGTTAGAAGGATGCATTGTTTCAGGTGCAACTGATTTAGTTGGTAAAGTATCTTTCTTACCTAACTGTGAAGCAACCCATTCTTTAGCTACATCATTTTTTGGTGGTTTTGAGATAAACTTTTGAAAGTTTTTAAAATGAGTTGTCATCTCATCTTTTTTACCCTTAACAACATCAGGATTTGCTGAGCGTAAATCTTCTGAGTTATCAAATTCAGCATAGTTATCTTTAAACAGCTCTGCAAATTGTGGTCTTGATTTCTGAGCGGCATCCCATTTCTCTTTACGCTTATCTTCTGGTACTGTACGACCACCACGCTGACCACGCTCTATATTCCTTGTTTTTGAAACTTCATCTGCGGTGTTAACCATCATCATAGAAGTTTCATAACCAAGAGCTTCTAATTTTTCTTTGATGCGTTTGATTTTATCAAAGTCATCACCTGTGCCATTAATGACAAGACCATTACGACCTTGTAAAGCCAAACGCTGACGGAGTTCTGTCATACTCTTGGCTTTTTCACGAACAACATTTCTTTGTTCTTCTTCATTATCAGGCATTCTCTTGTCAAGTTTCTCTTTATCTAAGAGATACTCAAATGCTTTATCTGAATTGATTTCGGTCATTCCATGACCTGCAAGTGTATTGTCAAGCACATAGTCTTTGCCTGAACCTGGACCACCTGCTAAGAATACTGCTTTAAAGATGCCTTTATCGTGTACACCTTCATATAAAATTTCTTCAAACAAAACATCAAGTTCTGTTTCTTCTTTGATTTGCATACCTTTACGGACATCACTAAACATTTCTTTTGCGTGATGTTCTGGTACATGTGCAGGTATACCTTTTTTGAATTCTTTGAAGTTACCAGAAGCCGCATGACCACGCATTTTAGATGCAGACATACCGGAAGTACCTTCGGCATCAGGATCTCTTTGACCTGCGCTATGTACTGTTATCTTTTTGAAGTTGAATAATGCACCCTTATGTGTGCCATTATACTGTGCAAGTTTCTTTTTATATTCTGCAACACGGTCAGAACCAGCAACCATATGTAAATGTGTTACACCTTTTTTGTGTAATTCGGCTGCATGGGAAAGGAATGTAGGTGACTCTTTACTGGATGTAGAGAGGTTTGTATCTGGAAAGAATCGTTTTGCGTGTTTGAGTTTATCAGCAGAGGATAAAGGATTCTTGTCTTTATCTTGTGTATGTGATAGAACTACGCTGTGAGTGCCACCAACAGATTTGGCAACATCTTTGACTTTGTTTACGAGGACTTCATGTCCCGTAGTTGGAGGTGACATGCGGCCAAACGCCATGACATGGTGAACCTCTTTTTGTTCTTCTAAAAAATCTCTAAATTTCATTCTCCGCCTCTACAGCGTTATAATATTAAACTTACAGACTATTTATGTATTTAATAAGTTCTATAATCTTTACCGGAAGTCTTTGTGTTAGACCGTTTCTCAATCAAATCAAGAACTTTCTGGTCATTTGCCTGTTCACCATGTGGTGCAAAATGTGCTCGGTCATTAGGTTCTGCACAGTCTCTTGCTTCAGAGACATAATAGATGGCCAATGATTTACGATATACACCTTCTGGACATAGTGTTTCTGTCGGCAAACCATGCCATGAATTTTGTGCTGTGTCAAACAATACAGCACGATTGAACTTGTTATATACTTTTGTCACACATTCTTTAGGTTGATTATTCTCTGCATTGTGTGACCACAATTCAAGACCACCACCCCATTCTTCATTCCAATCTGGTGACAAGTATATAATAATATTGATTCTTCTTTCCATACCAAGTTTTGGATGAATAGAATAATCTTTGTGTATGTTTAGTTTACCGCCACGGGTGTGTACATGCCAACCACCACCATGCATACCATAATCTGCAACAAGATTTGGAATGCCGGTGATTCTTTTAACCTTCTCTACAAATTCTGGTGTATTCATTAAGGTAAATGCACGATATGTTGTAGGAGGAAATAGACCCCAATTAGGTGTCAGTTTCTTCTTCTCAATTGGGTTGTTGTATATAGCCCAAAGTTGTTCATCGTTATAATCTGGAAACTCATTTGATAATTTCAATGCAGTTTCATCATCAAAGAAGTTATCAATTATAACATGATTAAACGGTTCACCTTGTTGAAATTCTTTGCTAAGTTTATCGTAATCAAATTCATTAATCATGGGTATTTTTTAACAGTTATTTGTCTATTTAAAATGTTGTGGATAGAGAACAGTCTTTCAGTAACAAATGGTAAGTATGGTACAAAATGACCATTGTATTGGCGACCTTCTTTGTATATGTAGTTGCTCAGCCTCTCATCTTCATCACATAGTTTTAGGCATAGGTCAATAAAACCAATATAACTTGTCCAAAATTTAGAATTACCAACAAAGTAGTTACAAGTACCAAAGTCTTCTGGTAAGTATTTGTATTGTTCTACAGGAGTATCTATACCAATTTTTGGAAATAATATTCTTGCAAACTCTAACATACCTGGATGCCAGATATCACCTTGTACCCATAGATTTGGAAATTCATTTGCTAAGTGTGCAAATGGATCCAGGTGATATACATCATAGCCTTCATTTGCTAAAATCCATTCTTTGAATTGGATTGGTGGTACATTAGTTTTTTGTGACCAACGCCAAGACATAAGACCCCAATGTTTATCAGAATCTTTATGTTCATCTGTTAGTTTTTTCCATATTGGTACTTCACGCAATAATGGTTGTTTGTTTTCGGTATTGTCGTATGGTGTAAATGCGGGGTCTAAGACGGCAAGTTGTTCTTGTTGATAGTATGCCTGATAAAGTATTAGATTCATTTCACCATGTCTTCAATGATAGCCTTCATATCATACTTTGGAGTGTATCCAAGCGATGCCAACTTGTCGTTCTTCATCCACATACTGTGGACTTGAACTGTCTTATGAAACTGTGGAATTTCAATTGTATTTAATTTACCGTTGCCATTGATTATTTCCTTGGCATATTCAATCATATCTTTAAATAACATAGGCACACCATTACCGACATTATAAATGGTGTTCAACTCACCTTTTTCTAAAATCAACCCAATGGCATCGGCAACATCGTTAACATGTATGTAGTCACGGTACATGTTCCCGCCTTCATATACATTCACATCACGACCATCCTTCAATTCATTAATCATATATTGAAGTGCGTTCTTTTGTGGTGAAGCCTTCTTATCACCATAACCTGCAACATTGGCCAATCTAAGAATACGATACTTGATACCAAAAGTTTCACAATAAGAAATCAATAACTGTTCAGCACATCGTTTGGTGATTGAATAGAAACCATTTGGATAACAATGTGATTCTTCAGTAGCAGGCATCTCTGTGTTACCATAAACAAACCATGAACTAACAAAATTGAAAGTTAAATCCAAATCTTTACATTGTTCCAACACTTTCATTAGTGTGGTTAAATTGGTATCAATATCAATGTATGGGTCTGTTTTTACATGGTAGTTTGTAACTGTAGAAATCATGTACAGAATGTCTCCTGTGCCTACAGTATAATCATTTCTAGACTTTACAATAGAGTCAGGATTCTTTTCTACAAATGCAGAACCAACAAACCCACTACCACCAAATACTTGTATCAAGGACATTTCTTTATGACCTCTTCAAGATATTCAAATACAGCTTCATTCCAAAATGGTGGGCATCCTAAAATAAACACATGAGACAATGCTTTGTTTGATAGTGGATATTTCTTATGGTCATCTAGATGTTTAAATCCTGGATGAAGAAGAATGTTACCAGCAAAATAGTTTCTTGTTTGAATTTTATTTTCTTCAAGATATGCAACCAGTTTTTCTTTTCGTTCTTTCGTTTCACATATAACTGGAACACCGAACCAAGAAGGTTCAGCCTTAGGCAATACATCTGGCATACGAACATCCAAATATTTAAGAAGAATGTTGGACAATCTCTTGTGATTTTCTTTCCGCTTTTCATGGATAAAATCAAACTTTTCTAGTTGTGCTACACCAATTGCACCTTGTAAATCTAGTGGTTTTAAATTATAACCAGCGTGTGTAAAAATGTATTTGTGGTCAATGATACCATCATAATCAGGTAACCATCTATCAAAACGATTGCCACAGGTACCACATGGTAACATGTTGTTAGAACCGATACAATAACAATCACGACCCCACCAACTGATTGACCGTGCCATATCAATGAAGGCTGAATCATTTGATGATATCATACCACCTTCACCTGTAGATATGTGATGTGCTGGGTAAAGAGATGTTGTCCAGCAATAATACAAATCGGTAATTAGTTTTCCATCCCAATGTGTGCCTAATGAATCACAGTTATCACCAATCAAAAGTATGTTGTATTTTTTACAAATTTCAACTAATTTGTCCATATTAGGCGGATTTGCCATGACTGGAGATACGACAATACCTCTTGTTCTTGATGTAATCTTTTCTTCAATTAGATTCACATCAAAATTAAGTGTATCAAATTCAATATCTATAAACACAGGCTTAATATTGTTTTGCATGAATGGTGCAATCGTTGTTGGAAAACCAACAGGTGATACGATGATTTCATCATCATCTTGCCAACCATGATACTTCTTCAATGTAGTAGCCATAACAAGATTAGCAGAACTACCAGAATTTACCATGTGGGATTGTTTCACATTAAACTTCTTTGAGAAGCGCATTTGAAACTTCTCACAGTTCTCACCAGCAGTTACCCACTTACCAGTTAAAAAAGATTTGAGTGCTAACTCTATTTCTTTTTCGTCCCACAATTGACCTGAATAAAGAACATAGTCTTTACCTGGTTCAAACTTATCAAAGTTAGGGAGATATTTTGGTTTTGCGAGTTTAGCTAACTCTTTAATTTTTTCATCAATCATTAATATGTTTCCGTCAATCCAGTTGATGCCATAGTTCCTTGGCAGTAAAGGTTATCAAATTCAATTAGATATTGTTTATCTATATGTTTATAATGGCCATGTTCAGTATCAATATTATTCTCATTTACAGATTGGTAAATCAAGGGTAATGTGTTATAATAATTTTCAAGTAATGAAATACAGATTGAAAACATTCTTGTGATTAGTAAATGGTCTGCACCAGATGCAATCTGTTTTTCAATTGGCATCCATGATGGTATTCTTTTCTTAAACACATACTTACCATACAAACTCTCATCATTATATTTTTCAATATCAAATCCATCAATTAAGTTTGTTCTACCAGAGAATTTATATACTCTCTTAACACCACCCATAACCTTTAATAAATCAGCATTCATCTTAAACATTGAAAGTGTTTTGTGTAAAAGAATAATTTCAGCCTGAGATTTAAGTCCAGCATTACCAAGTGTACACAAGTCACTATCATTGTGAAATACCAAATTTATATTGGTATATTTTGACATACTATCAATAACGGATTTATCTACTGGTTTTGTTGATGCATCTGTTAACACAATGATTGCTTCAGGTACTCTTTCACGGAGAACTTTAAGATTCTCCATTGTTTGAGCAACACGGGTATCAAAATCAAAAACACCAATAGCTGGGTTAAGAGCTGATGTAACTATAAAGAGGTGTTTATCAGGTAAAAAACTCATTGGTGCCACTCTGTATCAGGAAACATTTTGATGGTTTTGTATTCAATATTGAATTTACTATTATACACGAAATCAATTACTTTTACAAGCTCTATTGGTGAGATTGCCTTACTTACATCACCGCATGGGTAAGGTATCTCTTCGTTCCATAGTGGCGTATCTATTCCGCCAGGATGTATACTTGTTACTTTGATTCCTCTCTGTCTCAATTCTTGGCCAAGAACACCTGCAAATCCTGTAAGACCATGTTTTGAGGCACAGTATACAGATTGGTTTTCTAACTCTTCTAAACCAGCAACCGAGTTGATAAAAAATATGCGACTACCTTGTTCCATGTTTTTCAATGCAAACTTAGTTACATACATGGCACCTTTAAGGTTGATATCAACCATATCACTAATCTCATCAAAGCTAGTTTGTGAAAATGATTTCATTGTAAATATGGCTGCATTGTTGACCAGAATATCAATTTTTGTATCATTGATTTGTTCAAAGGCCTTATAAACCATATCTAAATTACTAATGTCAACTTGATAGTGTTTGTAGTTTGGATAATTGAATAAAGATTCACTACGAGCAAAACCAATTACATTCCAACCTTTTTGAATGTAATCGTATGCAATCGTAGCACCAACACCACTACTGGTTCCAGTAATTAAAATTGTTTTCATACAGATATTTCTTCAAATAAATCAGCAGCTAATCTCATATCATCAACTGTAACATTATTCAACATAGTGTATTGACCAATGCCAATTGGAACAGGAAGATATTGATTACCATTTCTATGTTTCATTGTATCTTGTAATGCAGATTCAAGTAAACGAACCCTACTAAAGTCTTCATGCCATGTAGGTAGTTTTAAATTCTTAGCACAAACAAAGATTCTTTTTAATTGTTCCATAGTAATAAAGCCACGAACTTCTGCAAGGCAAGAACTATACAAACAATCTAACACAACAGCTTCACCGTGATATAGATTAGGTAGATTCTTCATTTCAATTACAGGACCGAATGAATGACCAAAATCTACACATCGGTCAAGTTTTCTTTCCCATAGATTTGGTGCCAACTCTTCAATCATTCCTGTGATAGCTAAGTTAATCACACGAACCGGTATAGCACCGAACTGAAACTTCTCATTGACTAGTTGTTCATAGTGTTCTTCAAGCAATACAAACAACTCTTCACTTTTGATAACTGCAAGTTTAAATATCTCTGCAATACCATTAATGATATTTCTGTCATCTTGTGTTTTGATAAACTTCTTATCAAGCAATGTGGCAATCGGTGGGTAATAGGCACCAATACGATTACGCCTATCAAAATGATTGGCTGCAACTTTAACACCAACTGAAGCATCTACAATAGCCAACAATGTAGTTGGTACTTTAATGTAAGGAATGCCTCTGCGATAGATGCTACATGCAAACCCAACAACATCTAATAGAACTCCACCGCCAATACAGATGATTGGTTCTCTACGGAGAACACCAACATCTTCAAAGAATTTCAATATAATGTCTGTATGTTTCCAGTCCTTGTTTTCTTCTGTAGCATCCAGAATCAATAACTCTAATTTTATTTTATGTTTATCAAAGTAGTTATTCAATTCATCTTTGTAGATTTCATAAACTGTTTTATCAATAACAACCAATCTACGGTCATTATCACTATACGATAACAAATCATAATTAGAGGTACTAAAAATATCACTAGAATATTTTATGATGAATGAAACTGGTAATTCTGCTTTGACATTCCAGGTCCTCTTGAAATTATCAAAGTTAACTAATATATTTTCCATTACGATAACACCTTACCTAATAAATTACAGGCCTTAACATAGAAGAATTTAGCCTTATCAACTTCACCTGCACGACATTTAAATGGCAACATACGGATGAATTGAGTTGCCTCTAATATATCTATCAATTTAATCCAATTGTTTGGCAATTTAGCCTCAAAATAGAAATTGAATGTATCAAAGTTTTTAGGTGGTTTTAAATTATGACTAACTGTTGAATCTTTAACAACAACATCACGGTCATTTATATAACCATAATGGCTGCGTGAACATTGTAACACTTGTGCATAATCTAGAAACTTACTATCAATTATACTTTCTTCATAGAGGTCAATAAAGACCACTCGGTCTTCTTCAAACGAATACATCATATTTTCTAATGTTGGATTGCCATGAATATTCTCTTCTGTAGGTAGTTTTAACTCAGAGAATATATTTTCCAATTCATTTATGTATGAAAATATGCCATGTGTTATCTGACCATTATATTCATATACAGAATTTTTAAAGAACTCTAAAAACTTATAGTCATGCAAAGCATCATCAAGTTTTTGGCGAACTTCTTCTTTGTAATACAACATCGGTGCACCAGCAATTGGTGGATATTTCTTTGAGTGTAAGGTATCAAAAGCTGACCAAACAGCATCTACTATTTTTATAATTTGTTCTTCATTAAGTTTGTCTTCTGATAGAATGGTCTTAATGTCTCTAAAACCTTCCATGTATTCTAGTGTTAGAATAGCATCATTTGTTTCATATGAAACATCTATAATCTTTGGACATATATTGGGAAATTCAACAGAGTACCTTTGAATTTTCTTTAGTTGAGAATACCAACGAACAAAACCATACTCTCGCTCTTTGACAAGGTTGATTCTCTTTTTGATGTAACGAACACCATCAATTTCATGTAGCTCTGTGGTACTTAAAGAACCACCTTTTAAATCTTCAAGTTTCATTTTAAACTCATTCTAGCTATTTCTAGCCCATACTCTTGCGGTGTGCCAAGAACTATTGTTTCATAAGAGTTATTCAATTCGTTTAGACCAACAAATAGATTATTATTCTTTATCATATAGTCTAACACATTTGCAATATACATTTCTTTGCCAGTAAAGTTTTCTGATAGCGCTTCATACATTTTTTCATATAATTGTGCATTATAAAAACCATATAAACCAGAACTTGCAAACGGAGAGATAGAAGACTTCTCTGCAATCTCTGTTACAAGACCATCTTTTGACCTGACATATGAATACTTTGGATTGTTAGCGATAAACACATCAACATAAGCATCTGACATTGTTGATTCAATAGATTTGAAATCTCTACCAACCAATAGTGTATCAGCGTTATGAACAAAGAATGTTTGAACCTTATTTTTTAATAGTGAAGCACCAATATATGCGGTGTGTGCTTGACCATTTGTGTCACCAATATAATGTATGTTATTTTTACCAAGACCTAATGGTTCAATTGTTTTTATTAAGTCTGGCATAAAATAAACATCACGCTTATTAGCCAACAAAAGAATCTCATCAAAAGTTCCTAGTTGTTTAAGAATTTCGTATATGATTGTTTCTTCACGCCAAGGTAGAAGATATTTTGGTATATCAAAACCAACATCATGGAATCTGGTGTTTAAACCAGCCATGCAAATTACTAACGCAGCCATTGTTCAAAGTCCTCACGAATTAAGCTATG
>Ga0214923_10008935_pt1 | contig 10525 bp, 9 predicted proteins | sample LL1510_MetaG_FD_177993 | JGI IMG/M metagenome (GOLD analysis project Ga0214923, IMG submission 177993) | Freshwater microbial communities from Lake Lanier, Atlanta, Georgia, United States - LL-1510 | ecosystem: Environmental > Aquatic > Freshwater > Lake | place: USA: Georgia | collected 2015-10-15
TAAAGGCCGCTTGTTGATCCGCTGCCGCACCACCGATTTCCGCGGATGCCCCCGCCGGGAGATCCGTCGACTTCAGCGCTTTGGTCACCGCGGCGGAAGCAGTTCCGAGATCTTGACTGTTCGGAGTCACTGTCACAGAGGCGCTGCGCTGACCTTTGACGGTGGTGACCGTTGCCGGACCATCCACAATCGCAACATCCGCCAGTTCGGAGAGGGACTTGATGCCACGTGGTGTTGGCACCTCGATGGCCTCAATTTGGGCGAGAGTCTGCGGCGGGTTTGCCGTCTGAATGTATATGTCGACGAGGGTGCCGTTGACTTCGACCTTGCCAATCTGCGCAGGTCGCGTCTTTGCGGCCACGAATCCAGCCAGCGCCACTTCGCTGTATCCGTTCTCGGCAGCGACATCTCGCTTGATGCCAACCGAGATATACGGGCGCGTGCTCGCGATGTTGTTTTCCACTTGCTTCGCCTGGGGTAGCGCCCGCATCGCGTCGGTCACCTTCGTCGTGGCTTCGTCGAGGGTGGCTTGGCTCGGGGCCGTGACATTGATCTTGATGTCCCCGCTCGCGCCGAACCCACTCGACGCGGCGACGTTGATCGTTTTAATGTCAACAGCGTCAGCCAAACGTGTCCGCGTGTCATCTTGCACGACTTGCTGGTCAGCTTTTGCCTCGGTCGTCACTGAATAGGTGATGGCGGTGTCGCCTCCTCCCACGAACGCGTCGCGCAGAGCGTTGCCCGAGGATCCAATGGATACCTGAACCGTTTTCACTCCGGGGGTGTCCAACAGCACCTTCTCGACCGTGGCCGCGAGCTTGTCTTGCTCCGCCAGGCTGGTCCCCGCCTCGATGGATTGAGAGACGGTAAATGTATTTTGCCCAGATGAGCCCAAGAAGTTGGTCTTCATGAAGGGCACGAGGGCCACGGTTCCACCGAGAACGACAATGGCGAGCACCAACGTGAGCGCAGAATATTTGAGCGTCCAGGCGATGATGGGGCGGTAGCCCTTTTGAAGCCAGGTGATTTCGTTTTCGTCATGATGCCGCACCGGTTTTGCGTTCTTGCGGAGTCGGCGGTACTCCTCGGGTGCGCGTAAGAACCAGTACGCCAGTACGGGGACAATCGTGAGCGACACGAGCAACGAGGCGAGGAGCGCAATCGTCACGGTCAACGCAAATGGCTTGAAAAGTTCGCCGGTGATACCGGTGACGAACGCGAGCGGCAGGAACACCGCCACCGTGGTCGCCGTTGAGGCCGTGACGGCACCCGCGACCTCGCGCACCGCATCCACAATGACCTTGGCTCTGTCGCTGCCGGGAACAACAAGGTTTCGCTTGATGTTTTCGATGACCACGATGGAGTCGTCGACGACTCGACCGATCGCGATCGTGAGAGCGCCGAGAGTCAGGATGTTGAGCGAATAACCAAACGCTTGGAGGCCGATGAAGGTGATGAGAACGGATGTGGGGATTGAGATCGCCGTCACCAAAGTTGAACGAACCGACAACAGGAACACGAGAATTGTCAAAACCGCGAACAGTAGTCCGAGCAGGCCCTCTTGTGTCAGGGATTCGATGGATTTCTCGATGTAGGGCGCCTGGTCAAAAACGGTCGTGAATTGCGTGCCCGACCCGAGAGACTCTTGCAAGGTGGGAACGATTTTGTTCACTCCGTGCGAAACCTCCACGGTGTTCGCGCTCGGCAACTTCGTGACGGCAATCGTGAGCGAGTTTTTACCGTTGACACGACTCACGGTGGTGGGATCCGCAACGCCCAGTTCAACCGTTGCGACGTCACCAATTGTCACGAGATCGCCCGTGCTTCCTCCGATGAGTGGAAGAGCAGAAATCTGATCAACGGAGGTCAACCGCTCACCAGTGACAAGGGTGAGGGTCTTGCCGTTCTCTGTGATTTGACCCGCCGGGATGAGTAATCCGTTCTGGTCGAGAGCATCAGAAATCGAGGACGTCGACAAACCGTCTTCTCGGAGCGTGTCGAGATTGGGGGTAATTGTCACGCGTTGCGCCGGCGCACCGATGAGAACGGCGTCGCGCACCCCAGGAACGTCTTTCAAGTCTTGCAACGTGGAGTTGCGAATCAAGTCAGCCAGCTCTTCCGTGGAGAGGTCGGATGAGACGGCAAGCTGTATGACCGGGAAATCACTGAAGCTGCCCGTGATCACTTGAGGGCTCACGTCAGCTGGCAGTTGAGACTTTATGCGGTTGATGGCCTGGTTGATTTTCTGCTCGGAGAGCACCAAGTCGGTTCCGTATGTGAATGACACCTGAATGAGGCTCAGGTTCGTGCTCGAGGTCGCCGTCGTCGACTCAATACCGGGAACGCCTTGGATGGCCGTCTCGATGGGACCCGAGACGTCTTGATTGACCACCTCGGGGGCGGCACCCGAATATGTCGTGAGAATTGCCAGCTGCGGGAACTGCACCTCGGGGGTGAGCTCTTGCTTGAGATTGGTCAACGCCAATCCGCCGAAAATCGCGACAACGATGGTGACGAGCGCAATGAGTGCGCGATTCTTCATACTGGCGACGGCCAAAAGGTGCATGTGAGTAAGTATCGCACCGCGGACGGGCAAAGTTTTCTGAGAGTCCGCCAGCAAGAGTATCCTCAACACTCGTGGACTCAGAAGAACGCGCCCCGAGTAAAGAAGAGCTCTCCGCACGCCGATTCATTATTGGTGACCCGTTGCCAACGACACGCCTCGAGGGCGAGCTCCTCCCAAAGCGCATCGCGTTGCCCATTTTTGCGAGCGACGCGCTGTCCTCGGTCGCCTATGCTCCGCAAGAAATCATCATCATCCTCCTCATGGGAGGTCTCAGCTTTCTCGCGTTCACGCCGTGGATTGCCGCGGCGGTCATTCTTTTGATGATTGTGGTCGTCGCAAGCTATCGACAGCTCATCAAGGCGTATCCGTCGGGCGGCGGTGACTATGAAGTTGCGAGCAAGAACATTGGCGAATGGGCAGGAATCATCGTCGCGAGTGCGCTTCTCGTTGACTACGTGATGACCGTGGCCGTTTCGGTGGCCGCGGGAGTCGACAACATCATTTCGGCGCTGCCATTTCTCGATCCGTGGCGCGTTCAAATAGCCATCGCGTTCGTCGTTGTGCTCGCGGTCATGAATCTTCGCGGTGTTCGAGAGGCCGGTCTCGCTTTTGCGATTCCCACCTATCTGTTCGCGGGCAGTGTGATTTTCATGATTGTTACGGGTCTGATTCGCACGCTGATGGGTGATGCACCCGTCGCTGACTCGGCGCAGTATGCGGTTGCGTCCCACGACGTGGCGCAATCCGCGCTCATCCTGTTGCTCTTGCGGTCTTTCGCCAGCGGATGCTCGGCGCTCACGGGTGTCGAAGCCATCGCTAACGGAGTTCCGGCTTTTCGCAAACCGAAAATTCAGAACGCCCGTACGACCCTGTTCATGCTCGGTGCCATCGCCATCAGCCTGTTCGCGGGCCTCATCTCGCTCGCCGTCATCTCCGGCGTTCACTACGCCGAAAGTGCGTGTGACCTGATTGGATTCGCGAACTGCGCAACGACTCCTCAGCCGAGTCTCATGGCGCAAGTGGCGGCGGCCACCTTTGGCAATGGCAGCATCATGTTCTTCGTTGTCCAAGCAACGACGGCGCTCGTCCTGCTACTCGCCGCAAACACGGCTTTCAACGGATTTCCTCTACTCGGTTCCGTTCTGGCTCACGACGGTTATGCCCCGAAAGCTCTTGAAACTCGCGGTGATCGGCTCATCTACTCGAACGGCGTCATCGCACTGGGCCTTGTCGCCATTGCGATTCTCGCTGTGTTCCAGGCCAACCTCAATCAGTTGATTCAGCTCTACATTTTGGGCGTGTTCACCTCGTTCACTTTGGGCCAGAGCGGGATGGTTCGACATTGGCTTCGTCTGCTCAAAACGAAACCGGCGAATGCGTCGAGCATTCGGCGAAGTCTCACGATCAACCTCATCGGAGCAATTTTCACCGGAACCGTGCTCGTCGTCGTCACGATTACCAAGTTCACACACGGCGCATATCTCGTCTTCATTGCCATGCCGGTCTTGTATTTCTTGATGATCGGTGTCCACCGCTATTACCGCGACGTGGAGGCAGAAATTGCCGTCGATGGAGACGTTGAATTCGACAAGACCGGGGAGCACGCAATCGTGTTGGTCGGCAAAATGCAAAAACCGGTTCTCAAAGCACTGGACTTCGCCATCGCCGCACGCCACGACAGTCTCGAGGCAGTTCACGTGTCCATTGATGAAACGTCGACCGTCCAGCTGGAGTTTGACTGGATTCGAAACAACATTCACGTCCCACTCCAAATCATTCGCTCACCGTACCGAGACCTTACGTGGCCACTCATCGAGCACATTCGTGCACATCGAAAGGAACACGGCTCAGAGATTGTCAACGTGTATCTTCCCCAGTACATCGTCGGTCATTGGTGGGAGCACCTGCTGCACAACCACAAGTCCCGTCGTATGCGTACGCGACTCATGATGGAAAAGGGGGTCACGATTACCCTCGTTCCGTGGTTGCTCGACTCCTCCGACTTGATTTACGGGCGGCGGTCCCGCCCGGTTCCGGGTCAATCACGCCGAGGTGAGCCTGTTCGACCACATGCTCGAACGACCGAGCGCCCGCCGGTAGGTCGCAACAACAGCAAACCACCTCGCAGCTAGCCCATGGTTATTCGGCTGCTGGCCGTATTGTGTGGCGGTCTCGCGGGCACCCTTCTCCGGGTGGCCGTCGACCTGGCGCTTCCACACAGTTCACCGGGTGCACTTTCTGTGTCGACAATCGTGGTGAACACAGTGGGGTCATTCGTGCTTGGCGTGCTGACGAGTCACCTCTGGTTGCGACCATCCACCCCGGAATGGGTACGAATCGGGGTTGGCCCGGGTCTCCTCGGTTCCTTCACCACTTTTTCCGCTATCGCCCTGAACGCCATCGCCGGAATCAACGAATCGCGTCCCACCGACGCGCTGCTCGCGCTGGCGCTCTCGCTCCTCTGTGGTCTCGCGGCAGCATGGGCTGGTCTCAAGATCGGCGCGCGCCTCCATCGGGGGAGTGAGAGCTCGTGACCGTCACTGTCATTCCCTTCGTGGTGCTGGCAGGAGGCGTCGGCGCACTGCTGCGATTCCTGGTCACTCAGGCGATTCCCACAACAACGGCACGCCCGTTTCCGATCGGTGTCGTGACGGTAAATGTCCTCGGGTCACTCGTTGCCGGAATGACGCTTGGGTTACTCAGTGGCCAGATCATCAGCGTCGATGTCGCCATTGTCATCTGGGCTGGTCTCTGCGGTGGACTGACCACGTTCAGTACCGTCGCCGTGGAAACAATTATGTTGGGGCGTCATCACGTTCGCCTCGCCTGGTTAAACATCGCCGCAACGGTGGTTGGGGGATGCGCATCCGCGGCTATCGGTTTTGCAGTTACCCGACTTCTGTTCCCCTAGGCTCTGCACAAAGTCGCACCCGACAACGGTGCTGTCGAAGCCCTCGTGTTACAGTGGTACCAAGTTTTAAGGTCTTGCTTTGTCGCCTGAATAGTCATTCGCGACGAACACAGTGCAAGGGAGTCTCTCATGGGACGAGGCCGTCAGAAGGCAAAGCACACCAAGGTGGCGCGTGAGCTGAAGTACTTCAGCCCGGAAACCAACTATTCCGAGCTGGAGCGTGAACTCACCGGCTCATCGGGCGACCCTATTTTGGATGAGAACCTCGCCAAATGGGCTGACTACGCCGTGGATAACGAGTCTCGTGCGTCCGACGAAGACGAGGACGACGAAGCAAAATTTGCCTGAGTCACTTCCGCTTGTGACTAGCGCTACTCGGGGCAACACGTTTAACGACGGCTGATTTCTTTTTTGCTGGCGGAGAATTTTTCGGTTGAGACATCGTCAGCCACCGAGCCGCCATCCAGGTTCCGACGGACACAACGAGGACACCTGCGTATGCGCCACCAATCAGCAAAATGATTGTCGCTGCGAGGTTGTTCACATGAGCCAAAATGCTCACGGTGCCCGCCATGATGCCCGCCCCAACAAGCCAGGCGGCATAGGAGACCGCGGCAAATAGACGCGCTCGGGACGACACGGGACGAAGGGCGTACCACTGCGCCACATTGGGAAGCGCCAGCGCGATGGCGATCGAGGCCAACGTGAGGAGAGTGGTTATGGATGCCGGCGTCGAACGAGGGAGCAGCGTCGGAAGTTGTGCCACTCCCCACGCCAGCGCACTCGCCATTGACGACAAACCGAGCCACGCAAGGAGCGGGGGGACGGTTCGCGCACGAACAAGAAATGCCCAGTGAACAAATGCAACGAGAAAGCCCTGTATGGCGCCGGCGAGCATGATGGCGACGAACTGGAGGAGGGGATTCCATCCGTTAGCGACAGCGCTGATTGCAATCCACGTGGGGGCGAGAAAGCTGGCGGCCACGATGACCTCGGTAAAGCCCACCCACCCTACGAAGGGCACTGAAGGTCTAGTCGGCAAAGCTTCCCACCAGTCGAACAGCACCGCCGTCGACGCCCTTAGCGCCTTGAGTAAAACCGGTGAGGTCTCTCTTCGCGGTAGAGACCATACCAACGACCCAGGACGCGATACCCAATTCTGACAATCGGGTGGTGATGGCCGACGCGGAATCGGGCGACACGACGGCCAGCATGCCGAGGCCCAAGTTCCAGGTGCCCTCAGTCGCTTCCAAAGGCTCTCCATTCATGTCGGCGAGTACGCGGAATACGTGCATGGGTGACCATGTCGAACGGTCGACGTCAACCCAGGCTCCCTGAGGCAAGACACGAGCGAGATTTGCGGCGATGCCCCCACCTGTGACGTGGCTCAGCGCGTGCACCGACGGCCCTAGCTCGGGCGACACGAGGATCTCGAGCAGAGCGCCCGTGTACAGGCGAGTTGGCTCCAGGAGCACCTCGCCGACGACGCCACCGAGAGCATCCGAATGGTCGGTGAAGGCAAGCTTCTGCTGCGCCAAAATGTGCCGAACGAGCGAGTAGCCGTTGGAGTGAAGCCCGCTCGAGGCGCACGCGACAACGACGTCGCCGTGTTGCACGCGGTCAGCGCCGAGTAGCGCGTCACGCTCGACGACACCGGTGGCGGCACCGGCGATGTCGTATTCGTCGGGTGCAAGAAGACCCGGATGCTCTGCCGTCTCGCCTCCGACAAGTGCGGTCCCCGTCTCGGCGCAAGCGTCGGCGATGCCTTTCACGATGGCGGCGATGCGCTCGGGTACGACCTTTCCGCACGCGATGTAATCCGTCATGAAGAGGGGGCGCGCACCAGTGACGATGATGTCGTCGACAACCATGCCCACGAGGTCGAACCCGATCGTGTCGTGCTTGTCAATGGCCTGGGCCAATGCGACTTTGGTACCCACGCCGTCGGTGCTCGTTGCGAGCAATGGATGACGGTACTCCGTCAGAAAACCGACGTCGAACAGGCCGGCGAATCCGCCGACACCGCCGACAACTTCGGGTCCGTGGGTTGCCCGAACCGAGGCCTTCATCAGCTCGACGGCCAAGTCACCGGCGGCCGTGTCTACCCCCGCACGCGCATATGAGTCGCTCATCGGACCCAAGTCTATCGAGCGCGCAAGTGTGCGAGACTTGGGGAGTCTTATCGAGCCGCGCTGTCTGTCGCGGTCCTCACGCCTCAGGAGACTACAGATCGCATGTGCGGCATCGTCGGAATCGTCTCGCAAGAACCGGTTAATCAGCACATCTACGACGCACTGCTGTTGCTCCAGCACCGCGGTCAGGATTCCACCGGCATGGCCACCGCCGATGGAAGTCAACTTCATCTGTTTAAGGCAAAGGGCCAAGTTCGTGAGGCCTATCGCACGCGTGACATGCGTTCGTTGCTCGGCACGATGGGCATCGGTCACGTGCGCTACGCCACGGCGGGTGCTGCGAAAAATGAGGAGGAGGCGCAACCCTTCTATGTCAACGCGCCCTATGGCATCATCCTCGTTCACAATGGAAACTTGACGAACACGCGCGAGCTCTCGCGCGATCTGTTCGCGATTGACCGCCGACACATCAATACGTCGAGTGATACCGAGCTTCTGCTGAATGTGCTGGCCACCGAAATCCAATCGCGCATTTCGGGCGATGCCCTCGATGCCGGCGACCTGTTCGACGCCGTGTCTGGTGTCCACGCGCGGGTCGAAGGCTCCTACGCTGCAATCGCCGTAATCGCAGGGCACGGCGTGCTGGCCTTCCGCGACCCGTTCGGTATTCGGCCTTTGATTCTGGGTTCACGACCGGCCGAAAACGGCAAGACCGAATGGATCGTAGCGAGTGAGTCTCTTGTGCTCGAAAGCGCGGGCTACAACATCGTGCGCGACGTGGAACCGGGCGAGGCCATCTTCGTCACAGCCGAGGGTGAGATGTTTGCGAAGCAGTGCGCCGCGAATCCCATTCTCATGCCGTGCTCGTTTGAATACGTCTATCTCGCCCGTCCCGACTCCATCATGAATGGCATCTCCGTGTACGAGGCGCGGCTTCGTCTAGGCAATCGACTTGCGGATACGATCGCGGAATACGCACCCACGGGCAACATCGACGTTGTCATGCCGATTCCCGATTCGTCGCGTCCGGCCGCCATGCAGGTGGCGCGAAAGCTCGGCATCGAATACCGCGAAGGCTTCTACAAAAACCGCTACGTTGGCCGCACCTTCATCATGCCCGGGCAAGCCCAACGCAAACGCTCGGTGCGGCAGAAGCTCAACGCCATGTCGAGCGAGTTCAAGGGCAAAAACGTGCTCATCGTCGACGACTCCATCGTGCGCGGGACCACGTCGAAAGAAATCATCGACATGGCTCGTGCTGCCGGTGCGAACGAGGTCACGTTCACGTCGGCCGCGCCTCCCGTTCGTTTTCCGCACGTGTACGGCATCAACATGCCCTCCCGCGCCGAGCTCATCGGGCACGGTCGCAAGATTCCCGAGATTGCCTCCGTGCTTGGTGCCGACCACCTCATCTATCAAGAGGTCGAGGATATGCACGCCGCCATCATCGAGGGTTCACCGGTTACTGGTCTCGACATGAGCTGCTTCACCGGCGAGTACGTCACGGGCACCGTGACGAATGAGTATCTTGCGTGGGTTGAAGCAACCCAGTCGAGCTAGCCGAGCACTATTTCGTGGTCGTTGAATCGGTGGTGGTTGTTCGCTTCGCCTCGGCCAGACGCACCGAGCGGCGCAACATGACATCCAGGATGAGCGCCGAACCAAGTCCGATGAGCCCGCCGACGGCACCGGTGAACAGCACGAAGAAGCCGACAAGCTGGTAGACGGGAACACCCCCAGTCGAGTTGGGCATACCAATCAAGGGTGTCGCCGAAATCAGGGCAACAATCGCGCCAAGGGCGACGCCGAACAAGAAAAAGCGCCGGTACTTCGGGCTACGACGAACAGTCACCGTCTCGATGCTTGATTTTTCGCTCACGCGTCTATTGTGCCCTGCGCGAGGCACTCACAGTGCGAGCGGAACGAATGCCGAAATGTCGGAACGAATGCCGGATGCGTGAATCACGCCCGAGCTCACTCCCGTAGCCCAGTCCAGAGTTCCCGTGGTCAGGGCAACAAAGGTCAGCGCATCCATCTCGACCACGTTCGGGGGAGTGCCGCGGGTGTGACGTGGTCCCTCCACAAACTGGATTGCTCCAAACGGTGGAACACGCACCTCAACCGTGTTGCCCGGGGCCGAACGATCAAGTTGCTGAAGCAGCCACCGCACGGCGAGCGCCAAGTCAGTGCGCGCCGGCGTTGACCCCGTAGATTGCGCATCCGAGACCGCAGTCAACGCAGCACGACCGTCGGCGTCGGCAATCTTTGGCATGGGCATGCCTCAAGTCTCCCCCGTGGCGCCGCGACGTGGCGAACCCGACATACATTCGCAATACGCTGGAACGGTGAAGATTCTCGTCCTCGGACCCGGTGCACGTGAGCACGCCATCATCTTGGCTCTGCTCGCCGAGAACGACACGCATGACATCACCGCCGCTCCGGGTAACGCCGGAATCGCGCACGACATACCGTGCGTTCAGATTGACGCGAACGACCCGGCCGCCGCAACTGCGCTCGCCGTCGGCCTCGACGTTGAACTCGTGGTCATCGGCCCAGAGGCTCCGCTGGTTGCCGGTGTGGCCGACGCGATTCGGGCGGAGGGTATCCCCGTATTTGGCCCAAGCCAGGCCGCTGCCATGCTTGAGGGCAGCAAAGACTTCGCGAAGCGGATAATGTCCGAGGCACTCGTACCAACCGGCCGTGCAATCACGGCGCTCTCGCTGCTCGAGGCCGAGACGGCACTCGATGACTTCGGTGCTCCGTATGTGGTTAAGGCTGACGGGTTAGCAGCGGGCAAGGGCGTTCTTGTGACGACCGATCGTGACGCGGCCGTGGCTCACGCGTCCCACTGGCTCGCGCACGGTGGCGTGCTCATTGAGGAGTTTCTCGACGGGCAGGAGGTGTCGCTCTTCTTGC